>Ga0068854_100000036_pt1 | contig 102170 bp, 105 predicted proteins | sample KBSCornC42_FD_66590 | JGI IMG/M metagenome (GOLD analysis project Ga0068854, IMG submission 66590) | Corn rhizosphere microbial communities from Kellogg Biological Station, Michigan, USA - KBS Corn C4-2 | ecosystem: Host-associated > Plants > Roots > Rhizosphere > Soil ... | reverse complement strand
GACTGCATGGCCGCCATCAACGGAAACGTAAGCGGCATCGTCCATAGCATCTCCAGGCCAAACTGCGCCCCAGCCTGCGAATAGGTCGCGATCCCGCTCGGGTCGTCGTCGGCGACGCCCGTGATCAGCCCGGGCCCGACATGCGACAATGGATGCGCATTCAAGCGCGCCCGCAGAGCGCGATACAAATTGGGCCGGACCTGTCCGTTGCCGTCCATGTTGGCTTCCTCTCCGTCCCCCAGCGCTTGGCTGGAGTTGATCGACGCGATGTTCTAGTACCGGATCTTAGAGCGGCTCGCGTCTTGCTCGTGTATCAGCGTATGGGGGTTTCCCCAGACAAGCGGGGGTGATGCACAGCATCGCTGGACTGTCGTCTTGCTTCCAATATTTTCTGCGATATGGTGCTTGGAACGCGCATCTATTCCCACTATTCTTTACTAGGAACGGGCGCGCATTCTGGACGCCACCGCTTCTCTATCGAGAGACAACATGGGCGCTTACGACAAGCTTGATGCCGCACTGAATGCGTTCGAAAAGCGCAAGGCCGAGGAGAAGGAAGAGGCTACGGACAAGCAGAGTGCAGCGGAAACTTTCCGGGCCGAGTTTGCAGCGTTCCGGACGAAGACAGTGCATCCTGTGTTTGAGGATATCGGCGCACACCTGCAAAAGCGCGGCCACGGCTTCAAGGTCGAGATGACCGCCCTCAGCGCGACGCTCCATGTGTTTCCCGACGCCAAAGAACAGCCGTCATCTCTTTCGGAGCGCGCCGCCCAATACCCCAAGATCACCCTGATCGGCGACGCACTGGACCAGAAGATTCACGTGCACATGGTCGTTTCCAACCATAACGGTATGGCGTCCACCTCCGAAATAACCTTTGATCTGCGAGAGCTTACCGCGAACACTCTGCGTGACCTAGGCGTGGAATGCCTTGCCAAGTCCTTTGCAGGGTGAATGGGATCGACCATTCTCGCCGTCGAATTGCGAACATCATGTGCGCAACCCTTCAGCCAGGTGCACGTCGCCCCAAGCCTGTCGCAAAGGGGCCACGACGTGCCTCTCCTAAAGGCACTGCCTGCTTCAGCGTGCAAGCTCGGCGCACTGTTGCCCCAGCAGTATCCCGACGCTGAATGCGAGGCCAGAAGAAATGAAGCCTTCTGGGATGGTGGCCTCTGCCCATGCTGTGGCATGTCCATCATTGGGCGTGAAACGATATTCGGAAAACCATCGTCGATCGCTGCGTTGTTTTGTGCGTATTTCAAGCGTTCCGTTTGGCAAGTCAAGCGAATTGATCATAGAGATCCTCGTTGCGGTGCCCTCGGTATGCCGGACTGTGCCGGTTCACTGTTATTTGGGATTCCAGAATAGTCTTCGGGTAGGGCTCTGTCAGATGAGTACCGTATGGAAGCAGGTCAAATAGTGTCCTAGGTCAATGCTGTTACGCCGTCGCCACTATGCGGGAAGACAGCGGAGTGTCGGGCCACGTGATCCGCACGTCTGTCACTGCCCGGGCACTTTCACAGCTCCTCTCGCATTTCTGCCTACAGCGACAAAGCAGATCCATACCAAGCGCGATGACATCGATTGGAAGCTTGAGTCCGACAGCGCAACGCACGCCATTCACGCCGTGCACGCAGCCCGACCGCCATGGAGAAAAGGAGCGCGGGCAGTTGCGGCGTGACGGAGGATGAGCTCCATGCTCGTCACCTGCATGGCAAGCACCGCAGGCCACACCGCTTTACGCACACTCGTCGCGAGCCAAGTCGGCCGAAACATCGGTCCAAAGAAAGAAGCTCGGGGTCCGTCATTCGCGAATGACCGTCACCCCTCGGCTAGCTTCGAGTGATTGTTCTGATTGGCCCCTGCCGGTTCAGCACATCGACCACCACACGCTCGCCGGAGCGACGCACCGCCACATCCGCACTGCCTTCACCGACTGCTAGGTTGCGGAAGACCACTTCGTCAAGGAAGGGCGGCAGCGACGGAGACTCGAAGGTGATTGCCGGCTCGAGCGTGTCGAAGTCGAGCCCCAGGCAGGCCTGCAAAAGCAGCAGCGGAGCGGCCGCCGCCCAGGCCTGCGGTGAGCACGCCACCGGATAGAACGTCGGGCCTTGGCTACGCTGGCGTGAAAAGCCGCAGAACAGCTCGGGCAGCCGGCGCAGCTCAATGTAGCTGGCGGCCGCGAACAGGCCCTCAAAGATGCGGCTGGCTTCGGGATGGTAGCCGTAGCGTGCCATGCCCGCGGCGATCAGAGCGTTGTCGTGCGGCCAAACCGAGCCGTTGTGGTAGCTCATCGGATTGAAGCGTGCTGCATCGGTACATACGGTACGGACGCCCCAGCCGCAGAATGCGTTGCTGTCCATCAGCGCAGCCACCACCGAAGGCGCGCGCTCGGGCAGCGCGATGCCAGTAAACAAGGCGTGGCCGGCATTGGATGCACGTACACGGCATGGGCGCTTCTCGCCGTCCAGCGCCAGCACGTAGGTGCCCAGTGCGGCGTCGTAGAAACGCGCGTCGAAAGCCTCACGCAGCATGTCCGCCCTGGCCGCATAGACCGCTGCGCTCTCGTGATCGCCCAGCGCCGCACTGATCGACGCTGCTGCCCGCCAAGCACCATAGGTGTAGGCCTGCACCTCGGCCAACGCAATCGGGCCCGGGGCGAGCTGCCCGTCTTCATGAAAGACCGAATCGCGGCTGTCTTTCCAGCCCTGGTTGATGAGGCCTTCCGGCGACTGTCGGCCATATTCGACAAACAGGTCGCCATCGCGGTCGCCATAGTCGTTGATCCAGTCCAGCGCAGCCCGGATGTGCGGCCACAGAGCGCGCATGGTTTCGACATCGCCGGTGCGCCGCAGGTAGGCACCGGCCAGCAGCACGAACAACGGCGTGGCATCCACGCTGCCGTAGTAGAGTCCGAACGGCACTTCCCTCAGCCTCGCCATTTCGCCATGGCGCATTTCATGCAGGATCTTGCCCGGCTCGGCATCGGCCTGTGGGTCAACCGTTTTCGCCTGCATCGCGGCAAGGTATTGCAGCACGCCGCGGGCAATTTCCGGGTCGAGCCAAAGCGTCTGCAGCGCGGTAATCAGGGCATCGCGCCCGAACACCGTGCTGAACCATGGAATGCCGGCATACGGATACGGTCCGTATTCGGTGTTGGTCAGCAACATGTACAGGTCCGATACGCTGCGCCGGGCCATTTCATTGAAGAGTTCATTGGAGGTCGTGATGGATGCCGCGCGGCGGGTCGCACGCCGCAACTCGCGCCGCGACTGCAGCAGTGCGCTGAGGAAGGATTGGGGCTCCACGGGCTCGGGCTGCATCGCTTCGCAGCGGATCTCCATGCGAAGTACCTGCGAGCACGACGGCTCGAGCGTCAGGTTGAAACTCGCGCTGCCACCGCCCAGCTCGGCCGGCGCCGGATCAAAGGCGAGCCGGGTCTCGCGCCGCACCTCGTCCAGACCGGTATAGCTCAGTGTGACCGTCGCACCCGCGACATCCGGCGTATGCACCGTGCCGCGCCGCAGCCGCCGCGTACCACGCACTTCGAAAAGGTCGGCAAAGTCGGCATCGAAGGCAATATCCACGCGCACGCTTCGTGACACGTCGTCATAGTTGCGCACGCTAAGCCGCTCATAGCAGGCGCCGTTCCAAAGGAAGCGCGACCTGCGCAGGTGGATCAGATCGTGCTCCAGCCACAGGCGACCGTTCTCGTCGAACAGGTCAGGATTGGTCAGGTCGCAGGTCAACGAGGCGTTGTCGTCGCGCAATGTGGAGGACAGCAGCATCGGCCGCGCCCCATCGATGGTCAGGCGTAGATAGGAGAGGTGCCTGGTATCGAAATGAAACAGCCCTTCCGGACTGCCTAGCACACCGAGGGCATCGCCGTTATGGTCGAACAGCGCGAAGGTGTCTCCGTGTTTGAGCGTGCGAGGCCGGCGCTCCTGCAGCGAGGCCGCTGCCGGGATATAGAACTGCGCAACATGGGCTGCCGCGGCGGCCGGTGTTGCGCTGCCCGGCAGTTCGTTCGACGGCTCGAAATGCATGGATAAAGTCCCTCTACTCACGCGAGCACCAGTTCGCCGGAATCGCGTTCCGGCGCGTCTGCGGCGCCAGGTTCGGTCAGGCTTCGGTAGATCCGCACGTATTCGCGCGTCATCCGATCGACGGTAAAGCGCGCCTCGAAGGCTGCACGCACGGCAGCGCGCGGGAGGGTGCTCACGCTATGCACGGCCGCCACCGCTTCATCGACGTTGCGCACGATATATCCATTGACGCCGGCCTCAATCACTTCAGGCACCGAGCCGCATGCAAACGCGACCACAGGAGTGCCACACGCCATCGCCTCGATCATCACCAGCCCGAACGGTTCTGGCCAGTCGATGGGGAATAGCAGCGCGAGCGCATTGCCGAGGAAGGCGGATTTTTCATGCTCGTCGATCTCGCCGAGGTATTCGACATTCGGGTGCGCCGCCACAAGTGGGCGGATGGTGCTCTCCCAGTAGGCGCGGTCGACCTCGTCAATCTTGGCGGCGATCTTCAGCGGTAGCCCGGCGCGTGCCGCAATCGCGATGGCATGGTCGGGGCGCTTCTCCGGCGAAATCCGGCCGAGAAACGCCAGGTAGTCGCCGCGTGGATTTGCACAGCAGGTCAGTAGGTTCGTCGGCAGGCCATGGTGCACGGTGCCGGCCCAGTTCACCGGGGGCATCGGCGCGCGCTGGGCGGTGGAAACCGAAACTAGCGGGAAATGCGGGAAGCGCGCGTAGAACGGCAGCAGATCCGGCAGGTCCAGGCGGCCATGCAAGGTGGTCACGGCCCGCACCGGCATGCACCGCAGCAGCGGGTACTGCATCATGTCGATATGAAAATGCAGCACATCAAAGCTGCTGGCACGCGCCATGACTCTGTCCAGCATCATCACGTAATACGGCAACGGATCGCGCACGTGCGTATCAAGACGTAGCGCCACGTCGCAGCACGGTACCAGTTCAGCAAGTGTGGCCGAATCCCCGCTTGCGAACAGCGTGACTTCGTGGCCCTGCCGCACCAGTTCTTCGGTCAGGTAGGAGACGATTCGCTCCGTGCCGCCATACAGGCTGGGCGGGCAACGCTCCGCAAGTGGTGCAATCTGCGCAATCTTCATCGGTACCCCCGCGTCTTGTATGTAGCAATACTGGAGGCTGGAGTGACCGCGCCGGAGCCTGGGCCGGCGAACGATCAAAAGGGCCGCCCTCAATTTCAGGCTGTCGTGCCCAGGATTGAAGTGCGCGGTAAGGCCCTGCTCGCGCCGCGCGCGGAAGTCCTGCCTTTACAGTGAATCAAAGCGTCATGAAATTCGTCTTCAATTTGACGCCACTAGGTCAGTTGCACGGGACGTGCAGAAGGCAGCATCGCCTCGCTGTCCTGTGCGCGGGCCAATGCTTCGCCCACAGGCGCATGATGGGATGTCTCTCGCGTGTCGTCCGTACGCTACCGTTCAAACGGACTTTGCGGCGGACCAGACCTGGCGGGGTGGGATATCGATGATTCCAGATGTGCAGCAGTCAGATCGCCTGAAGGTCAGGGAGGAGACGATCAAACTCCCGCTTCACAACGGCGTAGCATTCACAGACGCGGCGTTCGAGGCCAGGCCGGTCCAGCACTTCGATATTGCCGTGGCTATAGCGGATCAATCCGGCGGTCTGTAGCTTCAGCGCCGCCTCGGTGACACCGGATCTGCGCACACCCAGCATGTTGGCGATCAGTTCCTGCGTCATGCGCAGCTCGTTGGACGGCAGGCGGTCCAGGCTCAGCAGCAGCCAACGACACAACTACTGGTCGATCGAGTGGTGGCGATTGCAGACCGCCCGTTTGTGCCATCTGTGTTAACGCGCGAGCAGAATTGACCCACCGGGGGTCAAATTTAGCTGCGCGCCAACACCGGAGGTGCGGACAAAATCTTGGACTACCTGGAGGTAGTTCATGTATTCGTACGAGGACAGGATTCGAGCGGTCGAGCTCTACATCAAGCTCGGCAAGCGCGTCAGGGCAACCTGTGGGCAGGCGCAGCCTGTCCATCGGGTAGTCCATCAGGCTATCCACACGGGCCGCGCCAGCGGCTGTCCACAGCCTGGTGGACCACCGTGGCCGGCATGTCGACGGGAGCAGCGGCAACGTTGATCGCACGGCGGGGCATCGAGCACCACGTGCCGCAGCAACTAGGCTAGGTGCGATCCTCGCTCAGTCCACGCAGATCCGCTTGTGGCGGTCCGGTATAGACGAAGCCATTCTTGGCGGGGCACGTATAGACCACGTGCCCCGGCTCGCGCGTCATCTGAATCCGTGTTGCATGGGAAGCCAGGCGCTGTTCAAGCGCATGAACATACACTGCAGATAGCTCACACCCGGCGACGATCACGCCGACCAGCACGAGCGGCTCGAAGCGCAATTTGGGTGGGATTTCAACGCGAGGCTCCCCGACGAGTGGATACGGCGAACGGATCGGCGTGCCTGATGTGATCAGCCCCCCGTAGTCGGCCAACTGAGCCTGATACCACCTGGCCCGCCAGAGGTTGGTGGCGTGTATTTATTGCCATCATCATTGACGCCGCCTTGGCCACCGACCGCCGTCCCGGGCGGTGGGCTGCCTCCAGGAACGGTTCCATTCCCGCCGTCGAAATGGGTGGTCAGCTGTACCCTGCTCCAGCCCTGAGCGCCGCCACCGCCTCCTCCCCCGCCGTTACTGCCTGTATAACTGCCATCGCCGCCACCGCCGCCGCCGCCACCACCGGCAGCCGCCCCACCTACACCACCACCACCTCCACCACCGCCTCCACCACCCCCAGCCTTCCCCCCCCCGTCCCCGCCGTCTCCGCCACCGCCGGCTCCACCGTCCCCACCTCGTCCGTCACTGGGCGGATTGTCAGCAGCACCATGGGCTCCCGCCTTGCCGCCACCGCCGCCACGCTCAGAGCCGGTGCTCGCCCCTTGTTGGCCATTGCTACCGTTAGCGCTACCCTGTCCTCCTGCACCGCCAGCACCGCCTGATTCGGCTTTGCCACCACCACCACCACTGCCGTTGCCGCCGTACCCGCTTTGGCCAGCATTGCCGGCCGCGCCGCCCCGCAGGTCGCCTTTGGTGTAGCCGTCTCCAGCCCCACCGGCGCCCCCCCAACCGTTGCCATAGCCGAAGCCACCCGCACCGCCACCACCTCCACCTCCAGCCGCGACGAGTATGCTGTCTTCAACGGAACCCCCGTAGTAGGTGCAATCACCGGACCCGCCGACGTGGAGCTTGAATTGGCTGTTGGGAGTGAAAGGAAATGTTTCCTTCAGGTAAGCCCCAGCGCCTCCGTCACCGCCGCAACTGTTGGGTTCCCCAACGCTCTGTCCCCCATCGCCACCTGGCCCCCACATTTCAATCGTGACCTCAGGAGTGCCGTCTGGAATGGGAGCCGTGTTATCCACGACATAGCTGCCGGGCTGAACGAAGACAATGCTTCTTAGCCTGTCGGACAGTTGAGTCGCCAGCACATTCCAGCCGGTCCGGCTAAGTGCGACCTGAGCAATCAACGAGCCCTTAGTGGTCCACCATCCGTCCGTCGTGCTGTAAAGCGTATCCACTCCCGAGGCCCAGTCGGTGTCGACAAAAATCGGGAACAGCGCGGGGTCGGTAAGTGCGGTTGGCGGGGCCTTGATGCCGCTGAAGTCGTCGCTAAGTTTGGCGAGCCAGGGCCCGTTAGTGAACCACCATCCGTCACTGCACAGGTTCATGGAATCGAAGCCAGACGTAAAGTCAACGTCCTCTCGCGGCAATAGCGCCAGTCCCGGGAATATTTCCTTGAGGGAGGCGAGACGGGTTAAGACGGTTGCACCGTCAGCGCTGAGCTGTACGGCCTCGGTACCACGAACCACCCACCAGCTACCCGGCGGCCGTGGATCAAAGTAAAAAGTGTTGGGTAACCCGCTGGAGAAATCGACCAGTGAGAGCGCGGGCCACCAGTCTTCCAGCGCCACAACCGCGCTGGCGAACCCATCGACGGCGTTGGTCAACTTGACGGCCGAGAGATTCTTTGTGCACCGCCATTCGCCCTGATACTGGTTAATGGAATCAAAGCCCAAGGTCCAGTTTTCTGACATTTCCTCTCCAATCAGTATTTAATGAACCAAACCAACCGAAAAACCAAAAAAGCAGTTCATAAAAAACGCGGCCAGCTCCGCGAAGTCGAGACAGATGTCCATCAGCTTGTCGTAACGGAAGTGACGCGCCGCAAATGTTGGATGTGATTGAGCATCTTCTCCCTCGCGCTCGTGCTGTACCGAGCGCTGGGAACACGATCGAAGGGTCGCGACAGTGCGTACTCGCCAGCGCGCACTCGAAATCCCGCGCCGCATTGAATTTCGCCGGGTTACCTACATCGTACGCATTCGGCAAGCGGGCGCACCACGCTCGACTCCGAACAGAGAAAGCCGTTCGACACCGAATGCATCGCGTCCTCCGCCTTACTCATCCAACCAGGTTTCCCAAAAGAGAATTCCGCTAACAGCACCCGCGCACACGGAATCGATCCCGGCCAACACAAACAGCGATACGCCCTCTGTGCCCTCGGCTACCAGTTCGGTTCGGAGGACTTGGTACATCCGCGGGGCGGCGGACAAAAATTCCTCCGCCTTTCTGCTATGAATTGCTGTCACTATGAATTGGAGGATTCCATAGATACTCTGCGTTATCGGTTCAACGAATTCCGGCAATCTCACTTTGTCTGATTTCCATTCCAAGCCGATAAATATCCAATCAATAATAAGGCCGATAGCCCATAAAACCCATGGCACCACGTCCCAATGCGTCACGCCGTCGAAAAACCACGGAATGAGGGCGGCTGCCGCAATCGAATCCGCAAGGACGGCGAAGAACGTGAAGGGCGTCTCGAACTCATCCAATCCATCGACTTTCGGGACTATATCTACGATGGCGCAGAGTGCGCCGCTGACGATCGTCAGAGGGATCGCTACGGTACCCAAGAACTCCTGCAAGCCACCCGAAAGCGGCAGCAACTGCGCCTCTGACGTTGCGCCGTCGGCAACCTTATCGGTCTCCGAACCCAGGCCACTGGCCGCGAGCATGTTCGCCGCGCTGACGCTCTGCTCGAAATTGGCTACGGCGCCGTCATCCGGAAAGGGCGCACCCTTCTGAAGGATCTTGTAAAGCGCTGTTGTGGGAATGGCCACGATCGCCGCGACGAGGTTGAGTATCGTCAGCGGCAACCCGGGAAACAGGTGAGAGAATATTGCCGACAACACCGGAATGTTCCATTCGGCATTCAGTAGTTCTTTTGCCCAGATGAGGAGATCCCGGAGCTTCTTGAACACTAGATCAATTGCCGCCTGGACGCCCGACAGTATTGCCTTGGCGAGCGCTTTTACCGCCGTCAGCAGGGTTGCGAGGACCGAACGGAAGAGATTGTCCGCCGATTGCCCCATAGCGCTGAAGAATTGGTCGACCCCGGCAAAACCAGGATCGTCCTTGATGTCGGTGGCAATTTGCGTGAGCTGCGCAACGATGTCGTCCCATCCCAACAGGCTCCCCGGACCTGCAGAAAGAACCAGGCTGCCGCCCTGGCGCGAGCTGGCTCGATCGATGAAGTGGTTCAGCAGGACATTGTTCGACTGCGCCAACGATACTTGAGGCGTGTCAGGTTGGTGGGAGCGTGCATAGCCGCCGGGGGTTGAATTCGGACCGATTACCTGGATCGCGGTGTCCAGCGCTGTTTCCATCTGCCCTACCAGCGCCTGAAGTGTGTCATCGCACTTCCTCTGCAAGCCGGCGGCCGCGCCTCCCATGAAATCGAGGAACTGGTTGGCCAGATACCCCACTGCGCGCGCCGTGCGTGAGATGTCCCCTCGATCGAGAATGTAGCCAAGCCACTGGAACAGAGTGTTGAACGATACCTTGACCTGGCTGAAGACGGATTCGACCAGATCGAAAGCCTGCTCGACGGTTTTAACAACGGTTTCAAAAAGGTGCCGTACCCCATCGACGACGAAACTGATCGCAACATGCACTCCGTCGGACACCGTGTTGACCACAGTTTGGACGATGTCGAGCAACCCTTGTGCGGCACCAGCGATCAGGTCACCGAGATCACCGATGAAGTCCCAGAATCCGTCGTCGCCGTGAATCGTTCGCCGTAAAGCTGTCATTTCGGTGGCAGCCTGTTCTGCGGTCAGCAGCTCAAATGATGCCTGGCCGTCATCCCCTACATGGAATCGCCAGGATGGAACAGCGTCAGCCGATGTCCAGGTCAGCTTGCGCAGTGCCGGCAAGTCAGTCGACAACGCTGTTCCTAGCCCGGGGCGTGCTCGTGGGATGGCCACTGAGGCTGCCGGCGCGCAAGCTGCCACATGCGAAACGAGTTGCATCGATACGGTGACGGCCTGGGCTATGGCATCGGCCGACTTCTCGGTGCGATATTGGCTTTGAAGCACCTTGGCGCCGCCAGCTGTGGTCGCATTCAGCAATTCCTGGCCCGTGAGCACCGCCAAAGACTGCTGCACGATGGCGTCCTGTGCATTCGTGACGACTTCGTCGGGCGCCATCCGATCTGGCAGGTGCATCAGAAGCGGTGGTACGGATAGACCGGTCGTTGGCTGCTGCACGTTCAATACACCGAGGGCGTTCGTTGTGACTCGCGCCTTTCGATCGGGGCCAACCGAGTAGACAGCTCCGCCGATCTGAAGGACAGCAGGCTCTGCGGTCCAAATCGTGACACCGGTCAGCGCCAGTGGCGTACCGAGTTCGTCCTGGAAGCTTACGTCAGAGCCGTAAGAGCTGTAGGCCTCGACACCGGATTCAAGAGGTACGTTCAGCGGTGTAATTTGCCAATCGCCGCTCCCCTGCTGAAAGAAGATACGAGTCACCGAGCCCGGCATGCCGGCAAACATATCGATTTGCCCGTCGCCATTTAGCGAGACGCTTAACGTGTACGCGTTCGCCCCGATTGGAAGCGGTGCAGAAAACTCGGACTGTGGACTCGGATCTTTGGCCATGTGCCAGAGGTCGGCGTTCGCTGAGATCAGCAACAGATGGGTAGTGCTCGTATTCGTCACGACTCCATAAATTCGATAAAGGCTCTGTTCCTCGGTTAATGGGGTCCAACTATATACATCATTGATAAGATCCAATCGATACACATTTCCATCATCGAGGACCGAATAGAGGTCATCGGCGACCGCAACCGCCGACTGCACAGTAAAGTTTGATTTGAATGGAAGTTGTACTTCGGTCAGGGTATCCGGTGTCAGCGTAGTAATCGAGGTATGGACGAGTGCCAATCGCAGTGTCTTACGCGTTGCACCAAACCACACGTAATTCGTTACGGGATATTTATCGCGCGACAAGTTAAAAGTCGGCTCCGCATTGCCATCTAGGCATCCAACCACCAGCCTAGAGACACCGCCGTCCATCGGAATCCGTAGCGCGATGTATATCGCTGACTCGACGAGTGTCGGATAGATTTCAGAAATACTCCCTCCGTCGGGCGGTCGCGGGTAGTTGAGCGGTTGAGGACTGGACCAGCGCTGAGCCGCGCCGGGTTGTTGCACCACCATGTGAAGTTCGAGATTGAAGGACAGAAATACCGTGATGTTTCCGTCGCTGTTCGTGATTACGCCGATGGCCTGGGCCGAACCGAGCGAAGTGGTCGAGTACCCGGTATTACTTGTTGGATCTGGAAAGTAGTTATGGACCAGCCCATCCCTACCAATAGTAAATACTTCAACATCCCCATTTCGGTTGGTTGCGGACAAAATTTCCCACCCCGGGTTGACACCGGTTCCAACTGAGAAATGCTCCATGAACCTGGTTTCCGTAGCAACCTGGACCGACATGTGTCTGCTCCTTTCAATATGAAGCCGTAGCGCTAAGGAAGCGCTGATTTATTTAAATAACTTCGTGGCCGGCATCAACGTGCCCAAAGAATATTCGACCCAAGAGCGCCCAGAAAACGTTTCAAAACACATTCCTATCGTGCCCTTTGAACGCGTTATCCATGGCTTCTCGCTCCTCAGGACGCAGATTGGGTGTCAGTCGACATCCCCTTTCGATACCTGCAGGTAGTCAGTGCGACCGCATTCAGCGCACGGCGGATTTGATGTCCTTCTACGGTTGGCGGCGTTGGCATCCCGGAATCTGTCTAGTTGTGGTCACGTTACGAGACAGTATGGAAAAAGTTGTATCCGAGCGCAAAACGAAGCCACATCGTCCTGCCAACCCTCGCTTCAGAGTTACATATGAATTCGATCGCTGAGCGCAACTGAACAACGACGAGGGCGACTACCGGCGAAATGGCGTGCGTGCTGCTGCGCAACTGATTTTGCGGAAGGTAGCCTTGTGAGCAACCTGTGGGCAGGCGCAGCCTGTCCATCGGGTTGTCCATCAGGCTATCCACTGCTTGATGGACTACGGTTCGCCTTTCGAGAGTCGGTCGCAATGCCCTCTCCAGCGCCTGCAGAAGCCGCACACGCAGGCGTAAGATGGAACAAAACGGTGCAACAGAGAACGGCCGCGCTGGATGCCCCTGCCTCGTATCGGCAGTCACGCGTTCGTGGCCACAAGCGCTGCAAAGGCCGGGAGACCACGATGAGCACTTCCGACGACGATTGGAGCGGCGTCGCATTCGCGCAGAACAATCGCACGGCGGATACGCTGGCGGCCCACCTGCAGGCCAACGGCATCCTGCCGCCCGGGCACTTCGTGGCGAACGTCCAGCTGTACTTGCGTGCCACGGCGGCGCCCAAAGGGCTGAAGGCCCCTTACCTAACTGTCACCCTGTTCGATGCGTCCGGCAGTTGCGATCCGGCGGCAGCTGACCGCGAGGCGATCCAGGATGGCCAGGTCGTTTTCCCGATCGTGCACGTGCAGGTCGATGAGAAGGTGATCGAGATCTTCAGCGACCTGATGATCGACCTGACACCAAAGGGCTTCCACACCACCACCGCGAAGTGACGACGTTGTACAAGCGTTAGATCAGGAGGTCACTCGATGGCGCCTTTGCAGCCCGAGGCGGCCGCGGCGCCGGCGCAGTGTCCATCAGCTCGGCCGGATAGAGGCTCAGGAAGGTGCGGGCAACTTCGGGGGCACGACACTCCAGCCAGTCATCCCAGCGATCTCGCGGGACGATGACGATGCTCCGCTCCTCCTTGTTCGGCGCATGCATGCGCCGCATCAGCGGGTGTGCGTCGGCATTGACTGTGAGCATCGTAAAGATGTAACCAGGCGGGAGGCCATCAGCACGAGCCTCCCAAGCGCGCCACAGCCCTGCGATGGCAAAGTCGGGGGGCGTCCTTTAGCCAGATCTTGTAGCGCGTGCTCTTCTTCGGATCGGCCTCGTAGTTGGCCTCGAATATCGCGCGAGCTGGGGCCAAGCAGAGTTGGCCAGCCTTCCAGTACTTCGCAAAGGTCGGTTTTTCGCCGACGGTCTCGGACCGCGCATTGGTCGTGTCAATGCTGACACCTGGCGGCAGCCTGCGTTTGGGCACAAAACCGAAGTTGGCGACGACGCAGTCGCGCACACCATGCTCGTTGATGCGCACGATCGGCGCCGCGTAGTCGGGGTACGACTCGGCACGGTAGTCAAAGTGCTCTGCGGCCGTACGAAATAGTTCGTTGATTCGGTCCAGCTCCGACGGCTCGTAGTTATTGCACATGCGCAGCTCGCGATCATGCGATGCCCGCCATCATAGAGCACTAGCGGTAGACTTTTTTATTACGCTTCTTCGTGCTGTTGCGATGCCGCCGCTTCTCCTTGATGTGATGCAGGGACGGCAGGTTCTCGTGCACGTAGCGCTCGTCGCGCAACACTTCCGCCAGCTCGCCCAGCACATAGTCGAACCCGCCGGGGATCAGTTGATCCTGCATCCGGGGCGCGCGCACAACCGCGCCGGCAGTCTTGATGACGGTGTGCAAACAGTAGATCTCCCACACCAGGCGACGCATGGGGCGCGTCGGGCTCTCCTGGTAGAGGGCGCGAATTTCCGCTTGGGTGAGCGCGGGATAGTTCTTCCGTTCCGGATTCTTCATGGCAGGCACCGCTACACAACCACGCCGCACCCACCCCACCCTGACGAAACGGAAAATTTAGCGGACACAGCAACGGTCGGGCAGCGGCTGAGGGGTGCCGCGGCCCATCACCTCAGCCCCCGAAAACTTCGGGGTACCGCACCCCCACCCACCCCGCCGTTCAATCGCACAACTCGGCTTCGGCCAGCTCCAGAGCCTCGACCTCGATAGCGGAAAAAGCAGGGGCCAGGATTGCGTGGCGGGCCTTGGCATCCCAAAGCGACTCAAACGGACCATGGATGGTGGCGTCGCGCGACAGCATGTAGCCGGGCTGGCCCAGCACATACAGCAGGGCAATAGCCCACCCGCTCGGGTGTTCCCAACCGTAGGGCGAAACCTGCGTCCAGTGATCCATCGCCGCCTCCTTGTCGACCGTGGGCTGGCCGAGCGTGCGGCGCAATCCAACTGCGGCCGGTGCGGCTAGCGCTGGAGGTATACCACTGTATGGATGTACAGTGTCAATACTTGTGGCGACCCTGGCGGGTGGGCCTTACTACGAGTGGGATTCGCAGACGTCGCGCAACTCGGCTTCCCTGGGCGTCGCATGGATCAACTTTGCGCGATCCGCCAAATGCTGCTCAAGCGCATGCAGGTTGGCCGCAGCACGCTCGTCCTGACGCTGCAGATAGATCAGCCAGGCAATCATCGCAACGATGACGACGCAGACCAGCGCAAGCGGCACCATGCGGAGTTTCGGGTGTGAGGTCATAGCTATGCACCTCGTCGAGTGGACTGAGCAAACGGGTCGGCGTGGCTGATGAAGGTGTGTCCCTCGAATACGCCACACCGCAACGCAGGACCCAATAGCCGGCCTTCGGGTAGACCTCCACCGGCTCGCCACGGCACGAGGCAGCACGCAGTGCATCCAGATCTTCGAAACCGACCGGCCCCCACATCCCTTGCCAGGAACCGCGGGTACTGCGCGCCGTTGACCAGGTACAGACGCTCTGCGACGGTCAAGAGTCCGACCATCGCGGCCCCAAGGGGAATCGCGGCCTTCAATACGGTACGGATGGACATCGATACTCCGATGTTCGGTGTGGTCAGCTTTAGCGCCGTGCGGCCAACGCGCGCTGGATCTTCTGGTCTGTCTTGTACTGGCTCAAGGCATACACCGACCAGATCGCCGCTGGAATCCAGCCGATCAGCGTGAGCTGCAACAGCAGGCACACGATGCCGGCCAACGGGCGGCCAATGGTGAAGAACTGCAGCCACGGCAAAATCAAGGCAAGCAACAGACGCATCGGGGCCTCATAGTCACGATGGACCCGGCGACGTGCCGGCGCGGGTGCACTTACGCGCGGAAAGCGAATTGGTTAGGCGTGCGCCGTTTGGCCGGCAGCCGCGTCGGCCGACATCCGGCCCAGCAGGATGGCTGCGCTCAGCGCCATCCCTTCGGTCACGAATCCTTCCGGCACGCCAGCGCATTGCCACTCGGTCGCCGAACCGCCATCCACGAGAACGCGGTACGCGCCCTCCCAACGATTGTCCGATCGGCGCGTGGTGCGAACCTCCACGGCACCATGCTTGGCCTTCACAATGATCGAGTTCACAGGATCCCCCAAGGATAGGTCTCCCCACCGCGGTCCTGCTCTTACGGCAAGACGACTTCCTAAAGGTAGAAAGTGAACGCTCGGATGTCTAGTATCGAGCACCTCACTCGGGCGAAGGCGCGCCGTGGTTGCGGGTATCGCGCTATCGCCTCCACGGCTCCTACAAAAAATCGCCGGTGCGAACCCAAGGTTTTGGCCGGCCAGCACCGCCCATTGCAACAAGCTGCCGTGCGCTGGCCCTTCAAAAACTCCTGTCTATACTGATTCTTGCCCAAGCACACAAGGAGCAAGAATGAGCACTGACGCCCTTGTCCGCCAGCCCTCGTTCGGAATCGAGCGTGTCACCTCGCTCTACGCGCAGTTGCTGCTCGCCGGATTTGCGCTGATCCCCGCAGCCCTTATCGCGTACCTGTACTACTTCCAAGACCCCAAGCTCCTCTTCGAGAATCACGGCTTCCATGAGGTGGCCATTGCGGCCGCGACGCTGGAAGGGGCATTCGTAACCTACGTGTGCTGGCGCTGTTACCAGTCGTCCGGGGAACCGTTGCTGCGATGGCTGACGCTCGGCTTCCTCGGCTTCTCTGCGACCTACGCCTGGCGCGGCGCCTTCACCAGCATGGCGCATCACAACATCTGGCTGTTCCTACTGTACGAGCCGGCCTCGCGCCTGGCCATGGCCATCCTCCTGTTCGTCGCGCAACTCTCCTACGACCGAAGCGCGGACGATCCAAGCTATCGAAACAATCCCCCCATGTGGACGGCATGGGTGGCGCTCTTCATCACCATCGACCTTGCCGTCGGCATCGTGGCACACACGCCGTTTGCCAGCAGCGTGTGGGGCCGTGCCTCGATGGAAGGGGGCGCCCTCGTCTTCTCCACCATCAATATCATCGCGCTGATCGCACACCGCATCCGTTCGCCGCTGATGACGATCTGCGGGATCTCGGGGAGCTCGTTTGCGTTGTCATCGCTGGCGTGTCTCATTGCAAAGCCGTGGAACCACCTGTGGTGGCTCGCGCACGCCATCTTCGCAATGGGGTTCTTCCTGCTCAGCTACGGCGCGGTCCGGGCGTTCCAGACAACGCACTTGTTTTCGACCATCTACAGCCAGGAAGAACTGATGGCCCGCCTGGCGGAAGCGAAGTCCCGCACCGAAGAAGCGCTGCGCCAACTGCAATCGGCCCATCGCGAGCTGGAACACCTCGCCGCCACGGACCCGCTAACCGGCGTCGCGAACTACTCGACCGCATCGAGGCGGAGATTGCGCGAGCGAAGCGCTACGGCACACCCTTCTCGGTGTTGGCGCTGGACCTCGATCACTTCAATGTCATCAACGACACACACGGGCATCAAGCGGGGGACCGCGTCCTGCAGCGGTTCACCGAGACATGCCTGGACGCCATCCGGCCCTATGACGGGGTGGCGCGCGTCGGTGGCGAAGATTCATGGTGTTGTTGCCGGAGGTCGCCATTGAGCTGGCCCATACCATCGCCGAACGCATTCGCAATGCGGTGGCCAGCTCGCCGTTCGATGGCGGTGGTGGCCAAGCGATTCCCGTCACGGTGAGTATTGGCGTCTCGGAATTAGGCAAGGACGCTAAAGACATCGACACCATCCTGCGCGTTGCCGACGAGCGGCTCTATCGAGCGAAACACGACGGACGCAATCGGGTGGTCGACGCGTGAGCCCCGTCGACAGTTTCGTCCTGTCAGTCCGAAATTGCTGCCCAGCCACTCAGGCATTGCCTGACAACGGAGAATACATATGTATGTACTGCAAAACCTCGTTGGCCGCATCAGGAGACTGTCCGCCATGCTCCACGAGGATCGGGTGTACTGGTGGGCGTTAGGTGACCGGAACGAAGTGATCGAAGGCGGAGTGCAACCGGGCTCCATGGTCGCGCCGGTGCCTGTACCGCAAGCGACGGTCCACATCAAAGGGACCCCTGTCGCGTTCTGCCCGGTCATGCGACCCGGGGACAAGGGCAAGCCGTCGCTCTTGCGATGCTATGTTGCTCGGACATCAGCAGGTTTCGAGGTCGGATGTTTTGCGGACGACCACATTCCGAAAACGATCCGCACGCTCTCGCCGGAAGGCGTGCTCGGTGTCGAATTGGCAGGCAGCCGCGCGGGGCTTTGCGCATTCGTGACATACATTTCCCCAGCGCCGCGGGTCGAGATCATCCACATGGACTGGGAGCAATTCGATTCTCGTGTCCCGCTTACCTTCCTCCACCCGCCAGCGCTTCCCTCTGGTGCCTTCGGGCGCGTCCACGGCATATGCACTAGCGATAAGCCAGGGGAACTGCGATTCAAGCTGGTCATCGCCTGCAAGCTAACGCAAGACTCGGCGGGCTGGGCGGAGCTTGACGCCAATCTGATCCACGGCAGTCACGGATGGCAGCTCCGTGATAGTGCCTGGGAGACGCATGCGACCGAGGACCGGTATGTCATGGAGCCTACCTTGCTGTGGGGTGCTGACGGTGCGATGCAGATGATGTCGGCATCGGCGATACCTACTGATCACGATATCGCGCTACGACGCTTGTCCCTCACCCACGGGTGGCAGCGGACCGATATCCTGCGTGCGGAGGAACCACGCTCGCTACAGCAAGCGCTCCCCGCGGTAGTCTACGTTCCTGGCGGCGAACCGGTGGTTTCCGGAATCGGTGACAACGCCGTTACCGAGGTCGACGTGCAGCGCTGGACGCTATGGCCGGTCGGGCTTGGCGAAGATCCGGCCGTGGTGACGCAATTGCAGCTGGACGTCCAGCGTGTGGGCAAAGCAAAGCGGCATACGCTGGGCACTGTGGAGGGCGCCAAACAGGTGCTCGTTGGCCTCATCGAGGGACCACCCCCGGTGCCGAAGGAAAACCTCAACCTGGCTGCTGGGATGGACAAGTCGTCGGCCTCCGCGGAGACGACTCTATCCGACCAGACTTCGCATACGAGCACGGTGGAGATCAGTGCTTCCGAAGCCGGAATCTTCGAGGCGAAGGGCGAGGTGGGCTGGATCTTTACGGGCAGCAGCTCTTTCACCCTTAATGTGGCTCACACATCGGGCTCGAAACACACCGTTACGACGACGCTGACGGACGCGTTCAAGAACAGCCTCAAGCAGGAGCAAAAAGACGGGCATACCGGGGTGCAGCCGCTAGGAACAGCGGTCGTGCTGGGACTCTCGTTTACGGGGTACGAGTTCCAGTTTCTCGATGCGGCAGGAAAGGCGATTGAGGATGCGCCTCAGATGCGAATGGTGATCCCACACACGCCCGCGCTGCGGGTGCGCCCCTATGTCATCAACCCGCAACGCTCCCCGGTGCCGGGCGAACTGGTGAGCTATATGCTGGACGCATCAAGAATGCAGCGCCTACAAAGCCAAGCCATGGTGTTGGCCGACGAAAGGAGAAAACTCAGCAGCTCATGGGGCCTCACGAGCACCGGCCAGGCCACCTTCCAGCGGGTAGAGCTAGATCAGTTTTCGAGAGGCTTTGCCATAGACTTGAAACTGATGCTCTCGGTCAAGGCAAACTTTCTGGGGGAGAAAGGCGAAATCGGAGGCGGCATGCAACTCAAGCTGAGCGGGACATGGACATCTTCCGACCAGAACACTCGCACCTTGTCGACATCGGTGTCCGTGCCAGGCAACCGAAGCGCCGTGGGCAGCTATTACGCCTACAGCTACGATACGTATCTACTGCAGCCGAGTCAGGCGATCGAAGCAGCGTTCCTGGAGAGTCTTGTCACCACGGACTGGCCTGCTGACAAGAACGACCGGCAGATCAACCAAGAGCTACTCGACGATCTGGCGCCGGCGGGAACCGATGCTGAAGGTCCTTGGATGATCACTTATGCGGTGACAGAGAGCCACCGGGTGCAGTTGCTGGAGGATTGGCTGAAAGCCCATGAGCAGCAACTCGATGCCGATCTTGTCTTGCGTCTGCGGGCATCTGGGGCGACCACCACCGCAGAGGTCGCAGACTTGATGGAACAAGGCCGCGTGGCAGGTGCTCAAGTGCAGCAACTGCTGTGAGCGAGTGAGCGCCTTTGTATCCTTTCAGTCCCGTGCCCGGCAGCGTCGGGCACGACAAGCGTGTGAGCGCGATCGTGCGCGACGCAATAGAGATCGATCGAATGGCAAGATTTTCCTTCTGCCGGCGAATCCGTTGTTTTTCCTATTTGAAGTCCGCGTGGAGCTTGTCGTGACGGCATCGTGGGCGACCATCGAGTCCGGGCACGCTCGGGATGGCGTCAACGAGCGCCTCGAACACAATCGAGTCGTGACGATTTGCACCGGCGACCATCAGCGTCAACGGGACGCCGCGCCGGTCTACGACGAGATGGCGCTTGCTGCCGAGTTTGTCCCGGTCCGTTGGGTTCGGTCCGGTCTGCTCGCCCCCCCCGGGGGCTGGCCAACGTTGCACCGTCAATGCTGGCTCGGCTCCAGTCGATCTGGTCGTGCTCGCGTAGGCGCTTGAGTAGAGCCAAATACAGCCATTCCCAAACGCCGTCAGCCTGCCAGTCACGCAAACGGCGCCAGCACGTCATACCGCTTGGGTAGGTCTTCCCACGGGATACCGGTGTGCAAGACAAATAGGATGCCGTTCAATGCCGCCCGATCATCCACGCGTTGACGACCGCCTTTGGTCGAAGGCTCCACAACCGGCAGCAGCGGCTGCAGCGCCTTCCACAATTCAATGCTGATCTTCTTTCGTGCCATGTCCCCTACAACGCCAAAACTGCATGGCGCGATGACTTGGTTTTGTTAGCGACTCTTAATTAGAAACCGCTCGAAATTCTTGCCCGCAATCCAGGCTGGTGCGCGCCCACGACCTGTCCATGTCGCCCCAGATTTCGGGTCCTGATATTTGGGAGCAACCGTACCTCCTTTGCGCTTCTTCGCCTTGGTTGCAAGCCCAAGGTCTTCTGCCGTCAGGCCGTACTCGACGACGATCTGACGCGTCTGGGCGATGGCCGTCTCGAGTTCCGCAGCATGCGCAGCGGCGAGTTGTTGCTCCAATTTTTCCTTTTGTGCGAGCAGCTCTTTGTATGTCGCCATGGTTTCCTCTAGGTTGGGTGCAAGAAGATAAGGATAGTGGAATTGCCGAACCTTGGAGGCTTATTTAACAGGATTCCAATGTTGTCACCATCTCACCGCCCAGCGTTTGGAACACTGTTTGAACCAAGTAACAAGCGAGGCAACCGATAAGGGGTAACCCAGCATTGGGCGATGAAAATGGTCGGGATGCGGTGCCTCGACTCAAGATGGTTTGAAGTAAAGCGCTAGAATCCACAAAAGGGCACGATATCGAATTCCCAGAGCAGAGCGCACGGTGCGCGACAGTAAAAACAGAAAAACGCGGGGTTGCCTATGACCTTGACCAAGCTCGCGAGCGCTTTTCTCGCGCGTCCGGTTTTATTCATCATCGCTGGAGTTGCGGCTGCGTTAACCGTTGCTGGCGTCGTAGCGTTTGCGCTGTACGAAATGCGAATAGACGCCCTGGCCCGCGCACGCGACGCCGCTGACAATCTATCTGTCATTCTGCAGAAGGACATCGAACGCAATCTCGAGATGTACGAACTCTCGATGGAGGCCGTCGTCGATGGTGTGAAGGACCCTGACACACTCCGGCTACCACCCAAAGTCCAACAGCAAATTCTCTTCGACAGGTCGAGCAACGCAAAGGATATGGGTTCGTTGTTGGTGACCAATGTGACCGGTGACGTCGTTATCGACTCCCGGTCGGTGCCGCCCAGAAAGGTCAATCTCGCTGACCGCGATTATTTCCAAATTCATCAGCAGTCTGCGCCCTACATGGGCGTGTACATCAGTAAGCCCTTCTCACCTCGCGCCGCCGACGCAGACCTGTCCATTGGACTCAGCCAACGGCTGGATGACGCACAAGGTCAATTTGCTGGCATTGTCGTGGGGACGCTCCGGCTGAACTACTTCCGTCGCTTATTCGATAGTCTCGCTCTGGGTCCGCGCGATTCCATTACGCTGCTTCGAACGGACGGAACGGTTCTCATACGGCGGCCCTATCACAGCGAAGAAGTCGGCCGAAGTATTGCGAGCGCTGCGTCGTTCAAGCCGCTCCTCCAGGCCGATGGAGGTAGCTATCTCGGCACCGCCGCACTGGATGGTACGGAGCGCCTTTACAGCTTCAAGCACATCGGAAAATATCAGTTGATAGTCGTGGTGGGACTCGCGACAGGCGACATCTATGCCGAGTGGAAAGAGCGGTCCTGGGCCATTGGTGGCGTCATGGCCGGGCTAGCCGTTCTTTTCGTCTTGATGACTATTGCGCTCGCAAAGCAGTTCCATCGTCGACGTGAGATGGAACAGCAACTCCAGCTGCTTGCAGACACCGATAGCCTGACGAGCCTCGGCACACGTCGGGCGCTGGATGCCGCCCTGGACGTGGAGTTGAGGCGTGCGAAGCGAAACAACCAAGGGCTCGCTGTGTTGATGGTGGATGTCGACAACTTCAAGGCCTTCAACGACCACTACGGCCACATTGCCGGAGACAACGCTCTCACTGTCGTTGCTCGGTGCATTATCGAAAGCGTCCGTAGGCCAGGGGATTTCATTGGGCGCTACGGTGGGGAGGAGTTCTGCGTGTTACTACCCAATACGGACCTTGCCGGAGGTGTCCGCGTGGCGGAGAAGATTCGCCAAGCGGTCATAGCAGCCAACCAACTTCACATTGGTACCCCCAGCGGACACTTGACCGTGAGCATTGGCGTTTCTGCCTTTGGTGAAGATGCGACCGTTGGTACAGCCGAGGAGCAGTTGGTTCACCAGGCAGACCAACGACTGTATGAGGCCAAGGCCGCCGGCCGCGATATGGTCATGCCGCACCTAGGCCTCCCTTGAGCTTCAGATGGGTCATCGTCGCGAATCCGGCAGGTATCACGTGTGCGCTGCTCGTTCATCCAGGCGCCTCGCGTCACGCTGGCTACCGGTACGCCAAACTTCGATGCAACGGGCAACATCTTGAGCAACTCGGTCCGGCAAGGGCAAATCACCGTCAACCGCCAGGTCTGCGGAGCGCATCAACGTCGTGGCGGGCGCCAACGGCGATTGCGGGTACCGTGGCATCTGGATCAGTCCTCGTACTCGAGCGGCGTATCGGCGTAGTCGAGCACGATGGTGTGAATGAAAACCTCGCACCACTCCCGGAACATCTTGAGCGTTCGGTTGTGTGGCCATAGATCTGGGTCGACATACCAGTCCTCCAGCAACTGCTCAAAAACCCCCTTCCAGTTCCGCTGAATCCAGCGCTTACCTGGTTCATCGGTGCCATCCGTGGGAATCAGGAAGGCGGACGGCTCCTCGCGCGCATCCTCGAATGTGATGGTGGCATTGGCTGGGGTAGGATCGGCCGCATTGATCCATGCAACGAATGGCGCCTTCGGCAGGATGGTGACAACAACCCGGTTCGTAACGTAAAGCGGCTCCTGCGGCATGCCGTCGATCCTCGCGTCAGAAGTTCGAATGCTAAAGCAAGATGGCCATCAGGCCACGCTTACGCGTCGCCCCGTTCGACACCGCTACAGCAGAGGATGAATCGCCCCGGGATTCGAGGAGGCTCCCACTCTTGAGAGAATGGAGCCATGAACAACACGAACAAGTTCTCACCCGAGGTGCGCGAGCGCGCCGTACGCCTGATGCAGGAGCACCGAGGCGAGTATCCCTCGCCGGATATACTGCGACGAAGTTCCCGGGTCTGATTGGCGGCCATAGAACGCCTCTTCAACCGGAAATGGCATGTACACGCAGAGCCTCCGGCCTAACAGCGACGCTAGCGGGTGTCGTGACGATGGCTAGCAGAATTTGTGATTCTCAACAGCCACGTTCGGCCATGAACAGACAGCCTGCAGTGCGGCTACAGCGCCGCGAACAGGTCAGTCTCAGCGCGAGCTGCACCGTGCGCAGCCAAGCCGCACGCGGAACAAGCTTCCTTGGCCATACCCTGATTCCAGTTCGATGACGCCGTTGTTGAGCTCGACCGCCCACTTTGCTATGGCCAACCCAAGGCCTGCACCGCCGGTCTCTCGCGAGCGGTCTGCATCGACACGATAAAAACGCTCGAAAACGCGGTGGTGATGCTCAACGGAAATGCCCGGGCCGTTGTCACGGATCTCAATCACCGCGCAGTCCGGCATGGCATCAACACTCGCCTCAATGCGGCCCCCATGCTGGGTGTAGCGGATCGCGTTGCTGATCAGGTTGAACAGCGCCTGCTGAAGCGTCGCCGGATCCACCATCGCTTCGACCCGCTTTGTGCTTGAGCACACGAGCGTTTGTTGCTTCTCTTCGGCCAGCACCTGCAGATGATCGGCTACACCGGCGGTCAACGCGGTGAGATCGCATAAGTTGCGCTGCAACGGCAGCGCACCCGCTTCGGCACGTGTGAGTGTCAGCAGCCCGTCAAGTAGGCGAACCAGTCGATCCGTTTCCTCCAAGATACTGCCGAGGGCTGCGGTTTGTCGTGTGGCATCTTGCGCATGCTGCAGCGCGTTCTCGCCAACACTGCGGATCACCGTGAGCGGTGTGCGTAGCTCATGCGATGCATCCGCGGTAAACCGGCGCAGGCGCGCGAACGCATCCTCCAATCGCTCCAAGGTCGCGTTGAAAGCCGTGGCCAGACGATTGAACTCGTCATCGTGGCCGTCGACAGGCAAACGTTGCGACAGGTTGTCGGCGGAGATTTCACCCGCCATGCGCGCCATGGTGCCCACCGGGGCAATGGCACGCCCAGCGAGGATGTAGCCACCCGCAAGGCTGATGAGTAGCGCAAACGGCAAGCCCACCCAAGTCATCAGGATGACCCTGCGCTCGATGGCATAGGTCTGTTCGATGTCTTGCGCTACGGTCACCCGGTACGCCACGCCTGCGTGCTCGGTCGTGGCAGTGCGCACGTAGTAGTGGCGGCCATTGGCGGCCTGCTCGACGCGGTAGGGGTTGGCGGGGTCAGAGGCTCCAGCGGTCAACGTGCTTTCCTGCCACGCACGCGTGGCTTGCGCCGGTTGCCCGGATGCAGCGATGCGCGCGAGTATCCGGGTATCGCGCGAGCCTGCGCTGTGGAGGCCGCCTTCTTCACGCAGCAATTGCTCGACCTGCTCGACATCCCGGTCCACCTGCGTGCGCAGCAGCATCATGTTGCTGGTGCGCGTGAGCAGGAAGACGCAACCTGAAAACACCAGGCAAATCAGCGTGAGCGAAATCGCGTACCACAGCGTCAAACGCTGCCGAACGCTACCACCATCGACTCGCATCAGCCGGCGCCGCGTAGGATGAAGCCCACGCCTCGGATGGTGTGCAGGAGCGGGTGATCAAATCCGGTGTCAATTTTTTTGCGTAGACGGGCAATGTGCACGTCGATCACGTTGTCCAGCGGCGCCGCTCGCGGCACGTCCTGCCAGATTTCGCGCACGATCATGGCGCGCGTGACCGTGCTGCCGCGATGGCGCACCAGACATTCGAGGATCTCGAACTCCTTAGCGGTCAGGTCCAGCGGCTGGCCATCGCGCGACACCTCGCGCGTCACTAGGTCCATCTCGAGCCCCGCGTACTTGAGCTTGAGTGCGGGCTCGGCCGCTCCCCGCCGCAACAATGCGCGTACCCGCGCGAGCAGTTCCGGCAGTGCGAAGGGCTTGACCAGATAGTCGTCTGCGCCGCTGTCCAGGCCGTGCACGCGGTCTTCCACCGTGTCGCGCGCCGTGATGATGATCACCGGCGTGGCTGCATCGCGAGCGCGCAGCATTGAGAGGATCTCGATACCGCCGCGCCCCGGCAGCATCAGGTCAAGCACGACCAGATCAAACGGCTCGGTGCCCAACAGGAAGAACCCCTCCTCCCCCGTGCTGGCTACCCGTACGTCGTATCGCGCGCTTTCAAGGTGTTCCTGAATCGCCTGGGCCAGCTTTTTTTCGTCTTCAACGACAAGGATGCGCATGGTGTTTTCTACCGAGCCCCCGGAGCATTGCCGGGTCGGCGGATTCTACCTCGCGAGGCCTCAACCGCTTCCTGAATTCTTCGTCAGAAAAGCTTCAGTTGTGATGCGTGGGCGGGGCCTTCTACGATGCGTCCGTCGCCCCGGCATGCAAGCCCCACGCAGTGCCGCAGCGGCATTCCAATCACGATGGTTCGACCACAGGAGTCCACGATGGCCTTGATCACACGGAGCCTTGTTGCGGTTGTTTTGCTGCTGTCTGGTGTCTTTGCCCATGCGGGCGAGCAGGCCTTTGACCAGAAGGTGTTTGATGACCTGCGTGCTGCAGGCAAGCCAGTTGTGGTGCATGTGCGTGCGACCTGGTGCCCGGTGTGCAAGAAGCAGGCGCAGGTGATTTCTGCGCTGGAATCCGAAGACCGATTCAAGAACTTGACGGTGATGCGCGTCGATTTCGACACGGAGAAAACCGTGCAGGCCGCGCTTAAGGTCACCTCCCGCAGCACCCTGATCGCGTTTAAGGGCGAGACCGAGCTCGGCCGCTCTGTGGGGGACACCAACCCTGATTCCATTGCCGCGCTGTTGGCCAAACCGCTGCAGTAACGCCGCCATGACCGCAACCCGCAACCGATAGACAGGAACGACATGGAATTCGGACTGGGAACCTATGGCCTGGGCTATGCGGCCGGCGTCTTGTCGACCTTGTCGCCTTGCGTACTGCCGCTACTCCCCATCGTGCTGGCGGGCGCGGCATCAACGCATCGCTGGGGCGCAGCTGCACTGACGGCTGGCCTAGCGCTGTCATTCACGGCGATGGGGATGTTGGTTGCCACCGTCGGGGTCTCGATCGGACTGGATGCGGAGGTGCTACGGCGCTTTTCTGCATGGCTGCTGGTAGCGGCGGGCGGCATGTTGTTGCTGCCTGCTCTGCAGCGGCGCTTTGTGATGGCCACTGCCGGCGTTGCCAATGTTGGACAGAGCTGGTTGTCTGGCCTCGACGTGGGCGGGCTGCGCGGGCAGTTCTTCGTGGGCCTGGCGCTGGGCACCATCTGGAGTCCCTGCGCGGGGCCGACGCTGGGGGCCGCAATCGCCTTGGCTGCGCAGGGGCGCGACCTTGGCAAGATCGCGCTGCTGATGGTCGTGTTCGGCCTGGGGGCCAGCACCCCGCTGATGCTGCTCGGCATGCTGTCGAAGACGGCCTTGGCGAAGCTGCGCGGGCGGTTGCTGTCTGCGGGCAGACTGGGCAAGCCGGTGCTTGGCGTCATCCTTGTGATGCTTGGTGTGATGACGCTGACCCGCGGCGACCAGCATCTGGGAACCTGGCTGGTAAGCTGGCTGCCGGCCTGGTTGGTGGATCTGACTACGCGCTTCTAGGAATCGGTCTCCGATGGTCTCCACGTGGAGGCGTCGAATCTCGCGTGGTTCTCGACACTGCACGCTTTGCGCAAAATCAGTTCACCGGAATTCAGAATGTCTATCCGCCACACCTTCGCCTGTAGCCTTTCGCTTGTTGCCCTGCATGCGGTGGCCCAAGTTCCTCCCGAGATCGGCGGTAAGCTCAGTGCCATCGGTCGCGCCGTCGACCTACCGGCTGTGACCGCACTGTACGCACCCGCCCTCAAGCATCAGTCGTACGCGGGAACGCGCGTCACGCGCGAGGTGAGTTACGGCAAAGATGCCGCGCAAAGGCTTGACGTGTTCGCGCCAGACCCGCCCGTCACCACCCCACGTCCCGTGCTGATCTTCGTGCACGGCGGCGGTTTCGTCTCCGGTGACAAGCACACTGCCGACAGCCCTTTCTACGACAACGTGATGCTATGGGCTGCGCACCACGGGATGGTCGGCGTCAATGTCAACTATCGCCTGGCGCCGAATAACCCGTGGCCGGCCGGCGCCGAAGATGTGGGACTGGCCACGCGCTGGGTGCAGGAGAACATCGCTGCGAAGGGTGGCGACCCACAACGCATCTACCTGCTGGGGCACTCAGCAGGCGGCACGTTGGCCGCGTCGTACGTTGGGCAACAGCAATTTCATGGGCAGTCTGAAACGGGGCTGGCTGGGGTCATCCTCTTGTCGGCCGGCATCCTCGATCCAACCACCGCGGAGCCGAGCGCCCCACTTAAGGCGTACTTCGGTGATGACCCGCGCCGCTATGCCGAGCGCTCCAGTTTCCAGGGTCTTGTGCGGACCCGCCTGCCCATGCTGGTGGCGGTGAGCGCGCTGGAGCCACCGCCCTTCGAGCGCCAGGCGCTGCAGTTGCAGGACGCACGTTGCCGGCTGGACCGCTGCGCATCGTTTGTCCGCTTGGCGGGGCATGACCATCTGTCGACCGTGTTCTCGTTCAATACGACGGACGAGTCTGTCGGCGACGCCGTTCTTGCTTTCATACGCGGCAGTGGTACCGCTCCGACCCAATCCGCATCGAACTAGAGCCGCTAATATGCGCGGGGCCCCGGTTTTGTTAGCGGCTTTTAGCTAGCCGCGTGGGGTCAGGATTCGGTGCAAATCAACATGCGGTCCGAAGACCACGCAAGTACGACCCGCACGCGCTCTACCAGCTTGCACGCTTGAACAAACCGAGTTGATCGACCCGGAATAGTCGGGCCGGTCGCTGGTTGCCCAATTGGTAGTCGTCTGTGGCAATGAGCACACCTGCCTCATCAACCGCTTCGCCGGGTTGCACGTCGCCCACCTTGATCCCCAGCCGGGAACGGAACGTCGCTCGAGTTACTGTTTCGCCGAACACCGCCTCGTAGGTATGCTGGAGTTGCGTCAGCGTAAACTTCTCGGGCAGCAGCCAGCATGGCAGCGTCGAATAGCTCGACTTGTTTCGCACCCGCTGCACGGCGGCGTGAACCTGGTCTGAGTGGTCAAAAGCCAGATCTGGAAGGCGGTCCGCCGGGTAAAACTTGAACACTCGTGACGCATCGCCAACCAAGTCATCCAACGGTACGAGCGCAACATAGCTGATCGCTACCGACCACCCACGTGGATCCCGGCTGGGGCCGGCAAACGTCTGAAGCTGTTCGATATAGCGGGGTTCCAGCTTGGTCTTTTCGCGCAGCATGCGGCGCACCGCGTCCTCGAGTGAGCTGTCCTCGTCCGTATGGATGTAACCGCCCGGCAACGCTAGCACCCCGCGGTACGGTTCATTCTTACGCTCGTGCAGCGCCACCATCAGCCCTCCGTCCGACAGTGTCAGCAGCACCACATCGACGCTCACGTCCGGCTTCTTGTAATCCGTTTTCATGCCGATCTCCTTGGCTCAGTCGACGTGAAAAAATTTTAGCAAACATAGTTGTATAAATCCACTATGTAGGCTTATACTCCATCCCAAGTTAGTCGTATTTGACAACTATGTGGAGGGAATGATGTTGAACGTGACCGCTGTGACCGTGACGCAGCGCTACCCTGAGTCGCCGTGGAAAGCCCGCAATCCGGTTGAAGTGAATGTCCTGAAGTTCCCGGGCGGCGAGATGCACGTCACGGTTCAAACAGGCATGCCGGCCCACGAACTCGAAATCAAGGCGCGTCTGTCAAATGCCGATGCCATCATGACCCTGCTGATGGCCACCGATGCGCTGCGCCGGGCATATCCGGACACGCCGATCGCTCTGTACCTTCCCTACGTGCCCTACGCGCGCCAAGATCGGGTGGCCAATCCGGGCGAGGCGCTCAGCGCCAAGGTGTTCTGCGATCTGATCAACGCTCAGAACTACCGTCGTGTCGTCATCGAGGACCCACACAGTGACGTCACGTCTGCCCTGCTCAACCGCGTCGTGATCGATGACCCTTTGCCGGCCCTGCGTCGCGTTGTCGAATCCATCCGCAGCAAGAACAGCAGTCTGGCACTGGTCGCGCCTGACGCCGGCGCTCGCAAGCGCGTCCTGAAGTTGGCCTCGCAACTTGATCTGCCTGTCGTGTTTGCGGACAAGGTCCGCGACACCCACACGGGCGCCATTACGGGCACCGAGATTCAAAACGAGCTACCCGATTGCGCGCTGTTGGTTGTCGACGACATCTGCGACGGCGGCCGCACCTTCACTGAACTTGCGCAGGCTCTGGATGCAAAGCAGGCTGACCGCACCGCGCACAACCCGCTGTACCTCTACGTCACGCACGGCATCTTCAGTAAAGGCCTCGACGCATTGCTGGAATGCTATGCAGGCGTTTTCACCCGCAACAACTGGACCGGCGACTCGCGCGCCATCCAGGTCTGATCCAATACGAGCCCTCGCCCACCGGAGAACAACCATGAACGGACTGATTCCCTTCAATCTCGCCGACTTCTACAAGACCGGTCACCCCTCGATGTATCCCGCGGCCACGACCAAGCTCGTCGCGAATTTCACCCCGCGCTCGGCAAAGTACGCGCCGGTCCTCGAGCAGTTCTTCGACAACAAGGTGGTCTGGTTCGGCCTTCAGGGCTTCATCAAGGAGTTCTTCCTCGGGTTGTTCCAGCGCGAGTTCTTCGAGGCGCCCAAGGCCGTGGCGGTCCGCAAGTACAAGCGCCGTATGGATACCGCGCTCGGCCAGGACGCGGTACCGGTCGACCGCCTCGAGACGCTACACGACCTCGGTTACCTGCCGCTGGAACTGCGCGCCCTGCCGGAGGGCGTACGTGTGAACATCAAGGTACCGCCGGTGCTCTTCGTCAACACACACCCCGCGTTCCCGTGGGTCTCGACCTACTTCGAGACGCTGTTCAGCACCGAGATCTGGAAGCCGTCGACGGTGGCCACCATTGCCTTCGAATTCCGTAAGCTGCTGAGCTACTTCGCCAGGCAGACCGGCGCACCGGAGGAGTTCGTCGACTGGCAAGGCCACGACTTCTCGATGCGTGGGATGAGCGGTGTGCACGACGCGATGCGCTGCGGCGTCGGCCACCTGCTCTCTTTCACCGGCACTGATACGATCCCGGCGATCGACTACGCCGAGGACTACTACGGTGCCGACGCGGACAAGGAGTTGGTCGGCGGTTCGATCCCGGCATCCGAGCACAGCGTCATGACGCTGCGCATTTTGGCGACGCTCAAGCGCCTGCAGCGTGATCCGGCGAATGCTGGACTGGACGAGAAGGCACTGCGCCGGCTCGCCGAGCTCGAGATCATCCGCGAGTTCGTCACGCAGGACTACCCGGCCGGCATGGTCTCCCTGGTGAGTGATTCGTTCGACTACTGGAATGTCATCACGGTCATCGCGAAGGAACTGAAGACCGAGATCCTGGCCCGCAAACCGAATGCGCTTGGCCAGAGCCGCGTGGTGTTTCGTCCGGATTCCGGCGATCCGGTGCGCATCCTGGCTGGCTACCGTGACAGCGAACTCATGCGCGGCAGCGACGGTGTGTTCCAGAAGATCGACGGCAAGTACATCGTGGCGGCTACCGGCTTGCACATCACGGAAGCCGAGCGCAAGGGCTCTGTCGAGTGCCTCTGGGACATCTACGGCGGGGCGCTGACGAACAAGGGCTACAAGATGCTCAACGACAAGGTCGGCTTGATCTACGGTGACTCGATCTCGCTCAAGCGCGCCTGGGACATCCTGAGCCGACTCGCTGAGAAGGGCTTTGCGTCGAGCAACGTGGTTTTCGGCATCGGCTCGTACACCTACAACATGCTCTCGCGCGATACGTTCGGCTGGGCCATGAAGGCGATCTATGCTGAAGTCGGCGACGAACAGGTCGACATCTACAAAGATCCAGCCACAGACGACGGCACGAAGAAGTCGGCGCGGGGCCTGTTGCGCGTCGAGAAGGAGGGCGACGACTACGTCTTGTACGAGCAGCAGACTCTCGACCAGTTCTCCAGCGGAGAGTTAGCTCCCGTCTTTCGGGATGGGAAGTTGCTGGTGACGACAACGCTGGCCGAGATTCGCGAGCGCCTCAAGGCCTCGTGGAACTGCACGGAACAGGCTGGCCTGGCAGCGTGATCAGGTATTGGAGGCGCCTTCGGGGTGGGCGCCGGCTTCCCTATACAGGGAAGCCCAATCGGGTTACGCGGTTGACATCAATCGCGTAACCCGGACACCCAAATTTCTCACGCATCTCTCTGTCCTTCGGCCGCGTATGGCCGCTTATCCCTACCTGACTCTGCCGTCGGGGTTCGTTTCCCCACTTTCGGAAGACGCTCAGAAACAAATCACCGCACTTCGGGTGCGTGACCCGGTTCCTTGCATCGCTGACACGTCCACGACTGCCCGTTGCCGGAGGTTTCAGTCATGTGGCCCGGCACGTGTCCGTACTTTTCGCGGACCTTTTTCGGCGTATGCATCAATGCGTAGATCCACTTGCACATCGTGTCCCCCCGATTTTTTCCTATGTGTCGCCCGAATCGATGTTCCGCTCTTTTCGCTCTTGCCGAACAAAAGGAGCTGCCGTCGCGGCAACGAGCAACGTGAAGCGGTCTGCCTCCGACATCACCTCACCATGAAAAATCTCTTCACACAGGTCAAGGAGGTCCGAGACGAGCCCGTATTCACAGCCTGCATCTGTGAACATCTTCACCTTTGCCGCAACTTCGTCAGTTACGCGGAGTTGCGACTTTTCTACAGGTGCCGATTGGTACGATTCATTTACGCCGCGTTGGATATCGGTAAGAAATGCTGCACCCGATTCGTCGATCCCGCTGTTCGGTACGGCCAACTCCATCAGCACGCGTAGTGTATTTTCAAACCACGTCTTCCCTTGCCATGGGCCGTCGTGTTTCATAGCCATGTAGTCGATCGCACGAGAGACGATCTCCCAGTCACCGCGTTGCTCGATCGCCCACTCCGCGTGTTCTTCTGCGACCGAAGTAAGCTCGGCTGCCAGGCTGTCTACCAAGTCATTGGACGCGGCGCCTTGCCGCCACAGCACCACTCGCAGAAAGCGAAGGCACGCGTAGTACAACCCTCTCCCCCAGGGACGTTGAGTTGTTGGACCAGATGCTGTTGTGTCTCGCGGTTCGCTCATATTTTTGGGTATCCGTTTTTCCGATCATGATTGGTTTTGCCGACGCAGAACCTGTGCGGGCATCCGTTCCCCTGTGCGAAAGGCCGCAACAGCGGCCTGAGCCGATTCACGGTTGCCCAGCACGCTGGGCAATGATGAAACGGCTACTCCTTCCTAGCTCGCACAACTTTTGCAGTGGTTCTTACACACGTTCTTGGCCTCGATTTTCGTAAATGGCCCCACGTATGGCACCCATCCATCTCTATTGGGGTTGGCTGCCGTTGTCACCATACAGATCGATGGCTCGCCTGCATGGTCATTTACTCCCTTAAACACATACCAAATTTTCGCATTCGGATCTTGATCATCGTCCGAGTACGCGAAATTGGAATTGCTGTCGCAGTTTGCGTTTGTCACTTTTTAACCCCTTGATTAGGTGCAGCGTTGCGAACGCGGGACATCCAGTCCAGCGGTGGATGTTTTCCTATTCATTGAAAGAGCCGAGTAACCACACCCAAGGCCCCTCCCGGTACGCGCCCAGACATTGTTCAAATCGTCCTGTGACGTAACCATATGTGTTCCGCTTTGTTCTGCTTACGCTCGAATCTCGTACCAGGGGACGGACGAACTGCCCCGATCATGTCCGCGCGCCGGAAAAACTTCATTGCCGCGAACCACAAAGTGAGGTGTGGAAGAACTGCCTCCGGGGTGCCCACGCGCGGGACACAACTCATCTCCGCGCAGCTCGTAATGTGGCACCGATGAGCTACCATTTGGATGCCCACGCGCCGGGCACACATCGCTCCCACGAATCTCGAAGTGCGGCACCGACGAACTACCGCCGGGATGCCCACGTGCTGGACACAGTTCACTCATCGCGTTGCGTTCGGTTGTGTTGTCAGTTCTCAGCCGGTGCGGCCGGCGTTATCCCATTACCTGCTGCTTCAAACTCGTGCCAGCCGCCGATACGAAGGTACATCTGAAAGGCCGGCGCAGTCTCACAGCAAGCATCCCAGATCCCGCCCACCATGGCTTCCCGCACAGACCGCCCCGTGGTCAGATCAGTGATCCTGAAACGCAAACCACCGGAGTATCTGTCCTCAAATTGCCCGTAGGCCGCGTCGATCGACACCCAGCAGTCCTGCAGAGTCTGCATTTCGCCAACGGGCTTACCACCGATGCTAAGGCGATAGGTCATCGCGATTTTTTCCAGCTATTTGTTCTTCACTCGATGGGCGATGTAAAACCCTATCGCTGCGCAACTTGTCGTGACCGCCGCGATGATCAGTGGAGCCCCGGATATAAACAAGCCTCCCTTGTTCCATGCTGTTAGCCAAAGTACGCCGGACACTGTCGCCCAGCGTAAAGCGAACGATTTCGCATGTGACTTCAACCAATCGCTATTCTCCGAGCGGCCGTTGTTAGGGCTCACTGCCGCCTTGTCTTCGGTGCTTACTTCAGTTTCCATTGGCTTTTTCCTAGGCGCGAGCCGTGATCTGTTCGTAGATATTGGCAGCCCACCACGGCCCACCATCGATTCGGGGATTTTTACCTTCGCCGATCTGCTGAGCCAAGCTACCCAGTTCTTCGGCCGAGGATGCGCTCCATCCACGCGCCAACGCTTCGTTGACCACGTCGCTCTTCAGGATCATCTCTCCGCCCTGGTGGAGAATCCGGAACAATTCCTTCGCCTTGTTCATATCGTTCGGATGGGACAGGCCCGTGCTTATGTTCACGGTGCTGCTCAAGGTCGCAACTGCTTCGATTACGATTTTGGACATGCTAGGACTCTCTATTCGGCTGCCGGCCGGTGCGGGGCGCACGCGCGCCAGGTGTTTTTCCTGGATGTCAGTTGCCCGACACGTCCTCGAAGGGGTTGCCGGGGGTCTTTGCTTCGCTGGAAAGATTGTATTCAGCACGTACCGCTATGAGTACCGCAGTGATATCCCGCTCATAGCCGGCGGCGTTACCGAAATGCTTCATGGTCCAGTTGCAGCCCGTTTCATCAGGCTCCTGCAGTTGCGGACGAGGCACACGAATTTTCACGCCGTCTTCGACGATTTCGTGAATGCGATGGATGCGTCGGCTTACCTCGTCCTGCAGCCGAGATGCATTGAGCGTCTTGCGGATCATCGAATGTTCCCCGTAACTAGACACCCCGCGTGTTTGGGAAATGCACCGGCATCGCGCCGTCCATTTTTTCCCTTTCATCCGAGTATCGCGAGCACCTCGAATTTGCTGTCCTCAGGCAGATTCGGAAAATCTTGGAGATCGTCAGCGTATTCCTTACGGAACACGTCGAGGTCGCCGCCACGAGTATCCGCATCTATGATCCGAAAAGCCGCATGAAAGGTAGGGTCTTGCCCGCGGGCGATGGAAATCCATTGCGCCTCATATTCTCCAGGCATGACTCGGAGGCGCGCTCCATCGTGCGCATATCCGGCTATGACTCGACCATCCCTCACCCGAACTCTGCACCGTGTCATATCAGCCCCGCTCGCTCAGCTTTCCTGAATGGTATAGGTTGAGCAGCACGCTCGGCCATTGAAGAGATTGATTAACTCAATCTGGGTAATTTACCCCCAGTGATCGCCCACCTCGGCCATCGCTTCTCGCAGTTCTTGCGTCGTCACTTCCAGATAAGGGGCGACGTGATCCAGCTCCGCATGCCCAAGCAGAAGCTGAACGGTCTCGATCGTGTGCCCTTGCGCCAGAAGTCGGCTGGCGAAGGTGCGGCGGCCCGAGTGGCTGCTGTACCCTGAACCAAAGCCTGCCGCACGATAAAGGCCAGTGACATAACTCTGTAGGCTGTCTGCCGCCAGATACTCGACCTGCTCGCCTGCATCATTGATACGGTGCTTGAAGCTGAGCTGATACGGGCCGCCCTTGTGCGTGAGTATCAGGGTCGTTTGTGGCATCAGCCCGCGCCACATGCTCCGGTCCATTGCCGTGCCCTTGTTGTTCTGCCACCGCCGTTCGATGTAGCGTTCCAAGGCTGCGATCGTCTTCGGGTGGCTGAGATAGATGCATCGCTGTCGGCAGCCTTTCGTGATTGCGGCGCGCAGCCTTACCTCTTCACGAATCTGCCCACCGGGCAACATCACATCTGCCACTTCGATACGGGCTACCTCGGACACGCGCATGCCGCAAGTGAACCCCAACAGCAGCATGAGAACGTGGCGCTCCGGATGGCGGCTGGTGGCCTCGGTGACGCGAAGCAGATGACGGATTTGGGAAGGCTTGAGGGTCTTGGCGCGTTTGACATGCATCGTTTCTCCGTCTCGGAATACGCCCGAATTTCGGGGCTGTTACGAGAGAGAAACGGCGAGCGCTCCTTTCCATCATAAACTGGCCTGTTTGGCCGCGTCCTCGGAAAAACCGCCTAAGCCCTACCCCATCTATCGGCTTCCAGGCAATCACGGGGAGATCTCCGCTGGAACGTTGCCGAGCGGGGACCTCACCGTCCGCGGCTCGGGTGATAGCGCAGCGTTTTCGTTGGCCCGTTCGGTCGGCATGCGCCACCAGGTTTCGAACGAGCACTGTCGCAACTGGTTCGTTCCCCACCGCCATGGTCAGGCCTAGCTGACAGCCCTCTCCAAAAGTTGTTGGAAGTTGGATTAGCCCGCAACGCCGCAAACATTGGCGTGCGGGCTCCGCCCCTGTTCGGACACCGACCCGCACGTCTTGTCCCTTACCCGCATCACCACATCGGCGGGCCTGCTGCGCACGCTTCCCTTCGCCGGCGTTGCTGCTTGTGCCAGGCCATAAATCCGCCTAGTGTCAGGTGACAGTGCTAACCATTAGATCGGCGCACAGCAGCCCACATCGACGCTGCAGGACTTTCACTCACGAAGAAAGGGGAGAATCAGATGGCCATCACGGAAAAGACCGTCGAACTGAACGTCTCTCGGACGGTTGTCGAAAAGATGCGCAGAACGCATCGGATCAACGCGTATGCCATCGGCGCCAGCCAAGCTCAGGAAGCACAACTCGGCTACGATGTGTTGATGACCGATGGCTCTTGGTGCGGCGGCTACATCCAGTACAAGCGCCTCCATGTCAACGGCAACATCCACCGGTGGGATCTCAATCGGACCACGCACAAGGACCAACATTCGCTCTTGCTGCAGTTGGAAGCGAACGGCTTTCCGGTCTTCTATTGCTTCCCGAAGTTTGACTCAGAACTCGCGCTGCGGCAGTGGACACCACCCTCGCTGTGGCGCCAGGTTTGGTGGTTTAAGCCTTCGAGTATCCCTGTCCCCGCCCCCATCGATGCGCACCACCACGTCACGTTCAATACCGCAACAGGGACATGGCGCGTGTTCTCGAAAGTCGGCAAAGAGTTCATCCCTGAATCAACGGACTTCGCAAGCGTCGAAAAGCAGTTATTGGGGCTCGATATCGAAACACACTCCTTGGCGCGACTGAAAGAAGAAACGCAAAGGCTTGTGGCTGCCCGCTGGAGCGAACTCGCAAACATATCCAGTGCGAGAAAGGATGACGTGCGTGCGCGGTCGCAGTACGCAAGTGGCGTTATGCGGGACACCGGACTGATTGCGTTCCAGACGGAGGACGCGCGGCGCCGCGAAACAGACCGCCTCGTTCCGCCGGCCCGCCTACGTAATCGAAACAGGCAAAGTGCCCGGTAAGTCCAACACGTTGGCGCAATTCTCCAGAACGGCATCTCGGTCTGGGAGGAGACATCATGTCCTGGCAGCACCATCACTACAAGGCGACATGCCGCGCCTGTGGCCATGCAGGAGAACGCATCGATTCTTCCGATGACTGGAACCGCACAGAAACAAGGTATTCCGGCTTTACGGAGCTAGCGCCGGATTCGACGGCAGTGGGCCGCAAGCGTACCGGGCCAGGCGATCGCCGACCGCAATGCCCCCAGTGTGGCGGCAGGGACATTGAGGTGGGCGCATTGCTTAGAACAACCTGACCGCGAACGCCATGCCACGGTCGGCCAACTCCGCCCCCCCCACCGCCGCCGATAGCGGCTGCCATGCTAGGCACTCAGTTCTGCGAGAGCGAATCGTCGAGCACGTATTCATTGGTGACCTTCTACGCAGGCTGTGGCAGCGCGGCGTTACCGATGTGGAGCTGTTGCGCGCTGAGTTCGATGCCGGAGGCTACGATTTGGTGCTTACCCGTGGCCCAGTAATACGCCACTTGCAGTTGAAGGCGATGCTCGAAGGTGGCAAGGCGAACCGGGTGGTAGTGAACCTTCAACTCGCGCTCAAGCCCAGCGGATGCGTACTCTGGATCGTGGTTGACCATGCGCTGCATCTCCGAGCCTTCCGTTGGTTTGGCGGCCTTCCCGGACAACCGCTTCCAGATCTGCAGGGATTCGCAGTCGCGCGCCATACACGGGCCAACTCCGCCGGCCTCAAACCGATGACGTGACTGGTTGTTTCGAGTCCAGGTTGAAAGAGAGAATTCAACCCTGGCAAAGAGCAACCCAAGATGCCTCGCAAGAGCTTTACCCCCGAACAAATCATCGCGAAGCTGCGCCTCATCGAAGTAGCGATGGGCAGTGGCAAGACCGCTCAACTGGCCTGCAAGGAGGCCAGCATTTCCGAGCAGAGCTATTACCGCTGGCGCAAGGAATACGGCGGCCTTCAGCACGACCAAGCCAAACGCTTCAAGGAGCTTGAGCGCGAGAACGCTCGGCTGCGCAAGCTGGTTGCCGACCTCGCTGGAGAAGGCAATGCTCAAGGAGGTCGCTTCGGGAAACTGGTGAGCCCCGAGCGACGCCGACGCGCCGTGTGCATGCTGCAGGAACGGTTCGAGGTCTCGGAGCGCAAAGCCTGCCGCGTCGTGGGCCAGTCCCGAGCTGTGCAACGCTATGTGGCGACGGTGCGCGCTGACGAGGATGCCCTCACGCAGGCCATCGTTGCGCTGGCGGCAGAGTACGGCCGCTATGGCTACCGACGCATCACGGCGCTGCTGCAGGCCAGCGGCTGGCAGGTTGGCCGCGACCGGGTGCAGCGCATCTGGCGTCGCGAGGGGCTCAAGGTACCGAAGAAGCAGCGTCCGAGGGGCCGTCTATGGTTCAACGATGGCTCCTGTGTGCGACTGCGCCCGCAGTATCCGCATCACATCTGGAGTTATGACTTCGTGCATCACATCACCGAAGACAGCCGCAGTCTGCGGCTGATGACGCTCGTCGACGAGTTCTCGCGCCAGTGTCTGGCCATCAAGGTAGGACGACGCTTGAACAGCATGGACGTCATCGAGACACTGGCTAATGCGATGCTGGAGCACGGCATCCCCGCGCATGTGCGCTCGGACAACGGTGCGGAGATGACAGCGAACATCGTGCGTGACTGGCTGGGACGTTTGGGCGCGAAGACGCTGTTCATCGCACCCGGCAGCCCGTGGGAGAACGGCTACTGCGAGTCCTTCAACGGCAAGCTGCGCGATGAGTTGCTCAACGGCGAACTGTTCTACAGCCTCAAGGAAGCACAGGTCGTCATTGAACAATGGCGCCGGCACTACAACACGCGGCGCCCGCATTCGTCGCCTGGATACCGTCCGCCGGCACCGGCCGCCCACTGGCTAACACCGATGACCGCACAGCAACCAGGCACCATCCAATAAACTTCAACCCTCTCACAAAAACTGGACCGGAATACCGGTCACGTCAGGCTACTCAGTCCACCTATTGCGAATCTTTTGAAGCGGAAGCACAGAACGTCCGCTCCGCGCTCCTACATCAGCGCAGCAGTATGACCGCCGGCCCCCGAAATACTTGAATGCTTCGGTCAAGTGCGGAAACCGGTGGATATCCGTCGTCGCAAAACTGCAATGAGTTTTCGCGGCACGTCTGCTACGTGCCTTCTTTCGCGCCTGCCCAATTGGCACTTTCTTTAGCAGCTTACCGCGAGCTGCACCGATGGCGGAGAACCACCTACGGGTCTACCCTTCCACAATTGTCGTTTCAATGCGCGCGACGTCTGCGTCGGTAAGCGGGCCGATCGTCGTAGAAATGGATAAGTAATTGGTGGGGCCAGTCAGTGCGTCAGTAAGAGCCTTTAGCAGTGATGCTTTCCCGCTTCCGCTTACGCCAGCGATTACATTGAATCCGCGATGGGACTCCACCTTGAAACTCCCGAAGCGACGATAGTTTTTCAGTTCGACGGAGTGCAGTCTCATTCTGGGCAGCCTGTCGTGAATTACGCTTAGTTTGACATGTTTGTCAACGGCTCGCGGGCTAATATTGAATCACTTGTCTAGCTCGCACCGCGTGGTAGGCTGGTCTATGGCGCCAGCAATGCCGGCAGCACTGGCGGCCTCGGCGCTCGAGATGGCACTGCACTCAGACCGAGGCAGCCTTTGGCGTGGGCATTGCATTCAGCGAATTCTGAGCTATATCGATGACACCGACACATTCCATCTGGCAGGCGCCTCCGGTTATCACAGAAACGGCAAACGAAGCAAAGGTCGAACACGATTTCATTGCTCCCATGCTCGCCGCTCTCGGTTATGACAACGAACATATAGCACCGAAGCACCCCGTTATCTTTCAGTCCGGTCGGTCAGGGCGCCCCAATGAAGCCGATTTCGCAGTATTCGACAGCAATGCTCGCGAACTTCTGAATTGCCTCATGGTCGTGGAAGCAAAGCGCCCAAAAGAGTCATTCGCCGATGCACAAGCCCAGGCCGAATCGTACGCGATGTACTTGCGAGCGCTCGTCTACCTTGTCACCGACGGCCTTTCACTGGAAGTATGGCAGTTCAACATGAGCCGCCGGTCAGAGCTTGTCTTGAAGTGCGAAGTCAAAGATCTTCTTGCCAATCAAGCGAATATCGAAGCGCTGCTCAGTCGTGAAAGTCTTTTACGCTATCGGGCTTGCTTCCGAGAGCCTTCGATTTCTAGCTTGGCGTGGGATATATCGGGCTACCTTGAAGCCGAGCTGAAACGTGTGTCTGATCGGCGAGCTTCCGTTTCTCGCTCACTATCCCGGAACGCAATTGAAGTGGACCCCCTTTCTCGGATCCCCGCCGACGAAAGTTTGACGTGTGCCGAGCAGGGACGGGTCATCGCCGCACGGTCCGGCATGGGGAAGACGTCGCTCGCATCGCGCCTCCATACACAAGCGCTGTTGGCAGCGGAAAACAGCGATGACTCTCTCGTGCCATTTGAGATCGCTCTTCCTGACCTCGTAGAGTTTTCCAAGACGCTGGTGGAATTCTCGCTTGATAGGGTAGCCGCTCACTGCAAGGGATTCACGCAATCGATGTTTATCCAAATGCTTCAAGGGCGTGGTGCAGCTTTCTTCTGTGACTCGTTTGATCGCTTAAGCGATAGCGCACGGTCAGTTCTTGAGACAGACATCAAACTCACATTGCGGGACTATCCTCGTTGCCGGCTGTTTTTGTTCACCCGCCCCAGTTCGATACCCCGCGTCGGATTACCGGTGTTCCACCTGCAACCGCTGCATGAAGGTGAGCAACGCGAACTTCAGCTGACCATTGCATCGGGTCAACGCGGAATTCGAGGATACATCCCAGATATCGCCGGCATTCTCCCCCCGTTCTTAGCCCGCATTGCAACCAGTGCCCTCATCTTTTCAAAGATCGTCGAGTTCTACCTTCGAAACCATAAACTTCCGACCAACCTCCAAGAAATTTTTGAGTCATGGCTTGAGGTGCTTATACCACCTGCCGATCACAAGTTGACTGCTTACAGCGCACTGAAAGACGGGCTAACAACAGTCGCTCTGCAGACGTGGAGCGAACCGGCTTCCATCGCGACGCTGATGCAGGCGTTCACGGAGCGGGGTCTATCCACAAATGTCCTGGATCAGCTTCAACAGCTTGGCGCGTTGCAGTTATCAACGCACGTTGAACTCGAGCATGAGGCAATTGCCGACTATCTGCGGGCGAAGCACGTTGTAGATGAGATGCGTGCGAGCGGTCTTGCTGAGGCATACGTCCAATACCTGCAGCCAGACTCGTTCTTTCCGATTTTGCTATCCACTCTGATTACTTCCGCCGAAAAACAGTCGGAACTTTTCCGTGCTCTCGGTCCTCTGGGTCTGCGCGGTTATCTTGAGGCGGTGCACTATCGAGCAACGACTGTTTCGAAGCCGTTTTTGCTCGACAAGAACGACCTGACAAAGCGCGTCATGGCAGAAATCACTGACGGCTTTTGCGGTCCGGCAAGAGCATTCTTCCCTCACCTTCTTCCGACGCTGATCGCTCTGGAGACCGGTGTTTCTGCGGAGTCAGTCTCGGCGCAAGGCCAGATCGACGAAAGTGGCAGCTGGGTCAATTTCTGTCTCGTTCCCACGCCAGAGCCCCAGGCGCCCCATGACGTTAGAGAACGAGGTCGGTCCGATGGCGACGTTTACAACAATGCCAGGGTCATAGGGATCGAGGTTCTACAAAATGCTTTGGACAATTTGGTTGCAAGCGCGCGCCTCGATGGCGGCATAGTCTGGTCGGAAGAACGCGTATTGACGCGGTTGCGCGGTCTAATTTTTGATGGCGTAGATGTGCCGGAAACACTCGAGGTAGGCGAGCAACTGGAGTTTTGGGCGAAGCACCTGGGCAAGGGGGTGCCGGTTCGTTCAGGCACTAGGACGTATCTAACTTCGACAGATGAAATCTACGAGGACCTTCAACGGCTAGAACGTGCCGGTCGAAGCCATCTGTCTGTTTGGTGGAACTCTCACACTGAAGGCAACTGGTGGGAAAAGGACTGGGACGGCAGCGATCGTGCGATTGAGCAGTACTACCTCCGCCGTGATAAAGCATATGGCGAGATCATCGTTAAAAACTTTGAGTCTTTTGCGTCTGATTTTGAAGAGTTTGACGCGGCACCTCGCTCCTGGCGAATCTACATCCGCCAAATGGGACCGCAAGGCAACCTGCCTTCTTTGGAGGAGCTATGGGATCCAGTCCGAAGTGCATCCCAGGCAACCGTCACAGTATTTAGAAACATGCCGGAACATACACCGCGTTCGTACTACGACGACTGGTTCAAGGAAACGGCCAGGAAATTGGCTGAGTTTGGTCGTTCTTATCGCACTGTGAGGCATCGCAGAGGTTTCGCGCCCCCGTTTAACGGTCGCTCCATGCAAGGCATTCCGGACGGGAAGACGGCGGTACTTCGCGACGTGTGTCACGACTTGAGAAGTGACTTTGTGGACATGTTCCGTAGCTTCGTTAGGCATGCTGACGCCGCTGCGCCGTTCGAATGAGATGAACGGCGACACGGAGCTAGAGATCTTCAGCTGCGACGTCCAATCAAGACGTATTGGTGCCACACTTAGGGTTCTCACGCGCATCACCCTACACCAAGAAACAGGCCGTGCAGCCTAGGATTCCTGGCTCATCCAAGATATGGCACACCGCCCAAGCAGTCAGTCGACGTCATCGATCCTTGTGGCTTCTGCAATAGGAATCCCATTCGCATACATGTGAGCGAACAACGGCCCGAGTTTTTCCATCATGTGCTCAGTAAATTTCGCAGCTTGCTCCGGAGGAATAACTTCACCGTGAGCGATTCCTAGTTTCGATGCGGCATATGCAACGGACTCAGCAAGCGCCTTTCTAAATTGACGTCGCAGGCTTCGAAAATAGATGATCCCGAAGGATGTGTTGAGGGCAGTCGCGTATTGCTCATCGGTGTACATCTCGTTCGCCCCGATCCGCTCAATCTCGTCATCGGAGAAGGAGAGATCAACACGGATCTCGACCTCTCTTCCGGTGGCGGGATTGAATGCATAGGTCGAGGAAAAGGCCTCACCATCGTACTGGGCGCTCAACGGCACAACAATCCGGGCAAGACCGAAATACTCGACATATCCCCACAGATAGCCACTGCTCGAATCCCCACGCACACTGACAATGTGAGGCGTATAGTTCGATGGGCGCTCGCTCACTAGGTCGCGCTCATAGAAGAGACAGTAAGGCGCGTCGCTCTTCTCATCAATGAGGTAGGGTAGCGCCAGTTCGCACGCTGAAGGCCGGACCCCTGCGTCCAATGCCATAGCAATCGCAGTTTTCACCATCGAGCGTCCGCCTAGCGGATCGCCGAAGACAGCGCCGAATGTGAGCGGTGAATCGAGGAACTCCGAGGTTGCCTGCACCCCCGAGAGAATTTCCTGAGGATTCACCTCGGGGTACTTGGCTGCCACGCTCTTCGCCATTTTTTCCGCCTCTTCCATCGTGCGCACGGCCGCACTGATGCGGAAACCTTGGCCTTGAGGATCGGGCACCTTCTCAAAAATGATCCGTTCAGGTGTCAAGCTCCCATCGGGCAGAAGCTTCAATTTCTTCCCCGATGCCGTCTTCACAGGAATAGCGGGAATGTCGCCACGCTCGCGTTCCGTACCATGCATTGATGCGATCTGGCAAAACTGTCGCCAAATTTCAGCGTCCCACGTCTCTCCGGTGCGGCTGTTGCAGCCCACGCAGATGAAGGATCGAATCTTCCGGCGACCGCCGATCGAATTCGGAATGATGTGTTCGTCCGAGTCGCCCACTACGGCAAACGGCTTGTCGCACAGCGCACATCTGGATGCAGGGGCCATTCTGTTCATGACGCGTCCCGCGAAAAAACTAGGCACAGGCCCGCGTAGGTACGTAGGACGAGGGTCCAAATTCGGTTGGACACATTTTTAATTAGATACTGTCGATGAGCCGCTGCATGGGATCTACGTCGAGTTGGCCTTCGACGAAGCTCCATTGGGCGAGCGTACCCCACATGAACTGCCCTATGTACCTCACTTGGTCGTATGAATACGAGCTGTAGCGGCGCAAGCGAAGGATGTAAGCACACAGCAGCTTGAAGGACGCATGCACGTGGTCGTCGTCGATATCGATCTTGTCGAGCACATAACGGACTTCGTCGGCGAGCATTTCCATCTCAAGCAATAGGTCGTCTATGCGCTCACGCTGGTCTTGAAGGCCATTGAGCGCGTCGTACCATCGTGCCTTTTCGTTGGCGTCAAAGAAGACTTTGAAGTTTCGGTGGTTCGTCAGGCTTCGCACTTCTATCGTGCTACACGAAATGCCAGCCGCATGTAGAAGCGTCTGAACCGTGCTTTCCTTGAACTCCTGGTAGCGGCGTCTAAGATTCTCACGAAGTACCTTATTGCGTTTCCGCTCTGGGTACACCACCACCAAGAGCCAGAACACCAGGCTGTTGAGGAGCCCGACCGAGAGGTTGAACAAAATCGAGTTTCCGCTATGCAGCTTGTAAAGGTATGGCTCCACCCATGTCCCGCGCAACCAGCCCACCACCGGTTCATTGGTGCCCGCGAACATGCCATAGACAGCAAACAAGGTGAGTGTTGCTAGTGGGCCCGTCTTAAGCCAAAAGTTCTTAGTCTTCATTCTGAGCCGCAAGCGCTATAGCAACGTCGAAAATTTGATCATACGGCGAACGATCGGCGACCCTGCGCGAGTCGACTGATCCGAGAAAAGGCACATGCCATTGACGCTTACGATGGTCAACCGCATCCCGCGTCCACACACTCCAGTGACGGCGATGCACAGATACTGGGTATGAATGCAACGTCTTCGTCCCCAACTATCCGGCAATTGCCGAGAGGGAAAAAAAATCTAGGTTTCTCGACCAACGGGTTCTGTCATTGCCGCCTCATGGTCCGCCTCCGACAATCCAAGGTGCCGTAAGACCTTGTCGGGAACACTACGTACGATAGCGATATCCTCGGGGTTCCCGAGGTGAACGTACTTCATGGCATCCGTCAGACCCGCGTGTTTTGAAATCACCTCGCGGACAAATCCGACTGAGTGCCCGCAACGGTTGGCCACATTGCGCTCAAAACCTGCATACCAGTCCGCTTGCTGGGCATTGATGGATGTATTTGCGGCCATTTGGACCTGCATTACATCTTCGATAGTCAACCCCATGATCGCCGGCGACATCAGGCGCCTGAGAAGTTCCTGCGTGTGGTGCATACGAAGCATGCCCGACACCACCGTACGCCACGTCACGGACGACAGGCGCTTCGCCTCTAGGACGATTGGGATGTATTCCTGAATTCGGAGAGCCAACCGAGCATTAAATACGGCGGCCTCCACGGCCCCAATTGGAAACATGGTGCCCAGCACAGCAATTGCGCCAAGCGTGAGCGCAGCCATCGCCACGGAGCCTTGGCTTCCGTCGATCGGGTAGGTATCGCAGGCACTGAACATGACGATCGGCGGCATCCGACACGTCCCTCGTAGCGACCATGCATCGAGAACTTCGTCCCCGAGTACGAGGCTGCCGATTCCATATTCATCATCGTACTTTCCGTGCCCATCAAAAATGAGCATCGCGCCGTGATAGCCATTGAGAGCGGCTGCAAACTCGTCCGTGCTTTGGACATCGACGAATCGATATTTGATCCGCAGCTTCCCCTCTGATGTTTGCACGCTGTCGACAGCATTCCAGAACACGTCCTTTAGCGGATCGGTCTCCTTGAAGGATCGAATCACGAGCACTTCTTCGAAATCACTGGTGTTCAGCTGGCGGTGAATCCCCATACATTGCTGTATAAGCAAATTTCCCGGTACCGGCGATAGCCGAGAAACATCAAACCGAAGACCCAGGGGCACGCCTTCGCTCGGCATAAGCTCAAGAGGAAGATCACTGACAAGCTTCACCCCTTCAATCTTTCCGTCTGGCTCTGGAGCATCTATGCGAGTTAGAAAACTCGGATGGATAAGGGATCGCATCTGAGCGCCAAGCGCCCGTGTCAGGCGTGAAATCTTCCAGTCGTGTTGATGGCGGGCCTCCGATCTGACGCAGTGGGCAAGCAATTTGATCGCGCCGCGAGCCTCATTCAGTTTTGGCTCAAGTCGCAGGACGGGCACCAAGCTCTTCGTACTGAGCATTGCGAGAGCTGATGAGAACGCGGCCATCTCCATCGCACGAATCTGCGTAAGCTGGGCATATGCAGCCTCGATCACCGGGTTCCCTTCGTCATCAGCCTGAACCGCGTCGAAATAGCTCCCTCCCTGGACGACTGCGGCGAGCGCGTGCGCCACGCCCTTCTTAACTTCGGGAGGGGCGTCCCGAATCATTTTTCGCCATCGCTTGAAGATGCCCCAGTATGCGCCGGCCGTCGCAAGAATCATCCGGTGATCAACCACGCCGAACGACATCTGCTCCATCAGGCGCCGTCTCTCTTCAGTCACGGCATCGGCGCTCAAGCAGATGCGTTGTACATACCGGTTGGGATCAAGCATCGCTGTTATTCCGGGCTCGCTGATCCGGTCCACCGTCGTGAGTTTTCTGCCAAAGGCAATAAGTGACAACTCGTTTGGCAGCACGACATTGTGGAGCCCCTTGGGCAGGGGATGCCGTACTGCCCGACGTAACGACGCACCGCGGATGGCTTGCCTGGCGAACTGAACGAACTCAGACCACGACGGTTCGGCAGCAAGGGCTCCAAGCACCGTGCGCACGAAGAGACAAACTCTTGCAACGGTTGCCCCGCTGAAAGGCAGCCGGGCGTCGCCGGGGGCCGTTGAGAAATGCAGTATCGGCGTCTCAAAGTCCTTCGCCATCTCATCCACTGCATTTGCCATCGGTTCGTTCGAGGTGATGTACACCCGAAACGGTGTCTCTAGGAAGGCGGCAGCGGCGAACATATCACTCGCCTGAATCGGGATAATCATTGGGGTGATAAGACGCGCTTGCCGAAGCGCGAGCACCTCCTCCACGCGCGCAAATGGCTCGCGGATATCCGCAGGTAACACGCTGGCGAGGCGGAGGGCTCCGGCTGCTTCGATAAGGCCAGGCGTATACCAGCCGAAGAACGTCGCGTTGCGGAGATCCTGATCCTCGTGGGGAAGGAAGTACGCAATCTTGAAGCGTCTCTCACCTGCAAGAGAGCGGGCGAAAACGGCATGTAAATCTCGATCACTTCCGTCGAGCTCGTCCGGAACATCGTGTACAAGCCGCGCCCGCTGGTCGGTTGCTTTTTTCTGTCGAAGCTTCCCGCGATTCTTTTTCTTCACCAGATTGTCCTTCTGCAAACTTGGCTGACCCAGCGACAGCCTGGAGTTTCCGCTCTGATGAGGCTCAATGGGCGGCACTCCTGATCGCACTGCGCGTTCCGCAATGTGGATATCTGTCGGCACACACCGTATTAGCCCACAAACAGCTTGCCAATCTGCTGCCGCCTGCGTCGCGCGCCCGCCTTGTTATAGATCGCCGTCGTCGCCCGCGACGCGTGCCCGAGGTAGCTCTGCACCACGTCTTCAGGCACCTCTGCTTCGGTCGCTTGCGTCCCGAAGGCATGCCTAAAGGCGTGCGGATGCAGGAACAGCCGATTCCTGGCCAAGTCGGCGTGGTGTTCAGTGAGCCACGCACGGAAGGCCTCGCCAGCGCGCTTGACAAGGTGGCGCAGCCCTCGGTCACTGTAGCCCGCCCTACCCTCTTCCGCCTTCGCTCTCGCACGCGGACTGGTGCCTGCCTGCACCGGAGACAGCAGCGGCCCGGCTGCGTCACCGAGCACGTCCCGGTCTGCCCAATGCGCCTCCAGCGCGGCGTAGACACGCCGACTGATCGGTACCATGCGCAGCTTGTTCCGCTTGCCCAGGATCTCCAACTCGCCCCACAGCGGTCCGTCGCCGGCCGCTGGCCGGAGCCCCGCCCTGTCGGCGGCGGCTGCCTCGAATACGCGCATGCCGGAATCGTGCAGCAGCAACAGGGTCGCGCGCACGCAGCGCCAGTACGCGCCATGGACAGCCTGCTCGTTCAACCACGGCATCAGCACCTGCCAAACATCATCCGGCACCGCCCGCTCGACGTCGATCGCCTGCACGGCCACGCGCAGTGCAGGCACGCCCTCCCACGGATTACTGTCCAGGTAGCGGCGGCCGACCAGCCACTCACACAGCGCACTGAGCACCGTTTCCGCGTAGGCGCGGCTGCGCGGCGATAAGGTGCCCTGGAACGGCCGCCAGCCCGGCAACGCGCGTGCCACCTGGGGCCCCGCCCAGCGCGGCCCCAACTCCTTCTGCGCCAGAAAGGCGCGGTACGCCAAACAATCGTCGGTCGTCAGGTCGCTGAAGGCGCGGCCACGCTCCAGGATCGCCCAGGCCAGGAAGCGCTCCGCCTCCTTGCGATACGCGCGCCAGGTCGAACTGCCGGCGGGCCACAGTGAGAGCCAGGTCTGGATCGCTGCGTAGTCGTGGTCGGCATCGATGCGGCAGCGATGAAACTCTGCCCGGTTGCGGCCGGCACGGCCATCCAGAGCCGCGGGCAGGCGCATCGCCTCGAGCGGCACAGCCTTGCCCTCCCCGGGCGTGAGCGCCGGGGCAAGCAGCGGGATCGGAAGCGTCGCCCCGGTGACGTGCGCACCGAGCTTACCCAGGGTCGCTTCGTTGGCCACCAGCACGCGCACGATGGTCGCGGCGGCGGTCGGCCCGACGCGCGGCACTCGTCGCCACCAGGCGCGCCCCCGGTCGTTGGCCAGCGCCATCAACTCGCCGAGCGTTGCAGCACCACCTGCGGCCAAGCGTTTGGCCAGCGGTGCCGCGAACCACAGTTGCACCCGATGCTCCGGCTTCGGCGTGGGGGAGCCAAACTTTTCTTGAAGGGTTTCGAGTTCGCGCAGGCCGACCTGCAGCTCCGGGGACGGGGCACGTCGATGGCTGGCCAACGTGGCCGCCAACGGCTCGCGTCCATAGCGCAGCGCCAGTTGCGCCATCGCTTGACGTATCTCGCGCAGCGCCTGCAGCGCGGCGGCGTCAGTCCATTCGACATCGGGATCAGAGGAGAGCCAGCGTTCGGCCACCGCCACGGAAGACAGACCCTGCAGCCAGCCGCGCAGCGCCGCGAACTGGGCGCGCGTCGGGTTCCCGGTCGACGAAGATGTCATGGGAGTCATCGCCCCCTCCCCGGCTGCGACGATTCTCTCGCTCGCACCGCGTCCCAGCGGTACCAAACCGTCTGCTGCAGGGCGACCGGCACAATCCAGCCAACCGCAGCGCCCCCCAGCATGACTTGCTGCCCTGCCAGGGCGCCGTCGCTGGCCAATCGCAAGCCCAGCCGCTCTGTGCTGCGCCCATAGCCGGTGCCATCCTTCTGTACCGTTGTGATCCCGCGCAGCCAGAGCGTGCCCGCCTCGCACGCAAAATCGCCTGCGCTGGCCCGCAGTGCGCCTTGATGGAGGGCCTGCCCGCTGAGGTCGAACACGGTCACCTCCAGGGTGTCAGCATTGGGCTGGCGCAATCCGACTCGCCCGAGGCCTTTAGGTGGCGCAGCATGCAGCAAACGTGCTGCCAGGTCCCGCCGAAAACTGTCCGCAAACCTAGGGTGATCCGCGGCTTCGGCGGTGTTCTCGTAGAAGCCATCGAGCGCCGGACACGCGGCGCCCGGCGCGTCCGCTGACAGCGGGGGCCAGTCGCTCGGCCACGGGTAACTGGTCGACATGCAGCCCGTCAACAACAGCGCGACAACCGGCAACAAAACACCCGATCGCAAAGAGCAGGGTCGCCTTTCGAAAGAGGTCGCAAGCAGTCGCTTGCGGATGTCGCCCCTCACAGGTTCGAGGGATCGTGTCGTGACCAGGGCCATTTTCATGCGGCAGCGCCTACTGAACGTCAAGGTCAAGTCGACGCAACGCCTGCTTCAACGCCAACTGGAGGTCATTGATCCGCTCGTTACTAAATAGAAGCGGCAGCTGTCCCTCCAGCCACTCTGTATCGCCAGGTGCATTGACGCCCGGCTGTCGCAACAGCACGGCCACGGCCCGCAAATAGCTCGCCGCCCAGTCCGACTGGCGGTCATAGATGGAGCGACCGCGCGCACGCATCACCAGCGTGTAGCACGCTTCCCGCTGCAGATTGTCTTCCGCTCGAAGGCCCTCAAAGATATCCGGGTGCTTGATCTTGAGGGCAGCCAGGAACGACATCAATCCATGCCAGGGCTGCTGACCAAGAAAGTACAGCGCGCATGCGCGCTCGATCTCACGCAGCGACAGATCGAGCGCCACCGCACTGACCGTCATCGGCAGCAGCAATTGGTCGTGCGGATCTTCGTAGCGGAAGCGCTCGAGCGTTTTGCCCACAAAGCGCTGCAATTGATTGTGTGTCTCGTCGATCGTCAGCGTGCGGACTTTCGGCAAGCGCAGCGACAGATGGAGAAACTTGCCCAAATAGGCGGCGGCATTGGTCTCCGCGCCATAGACGCCGCGGATCGCCTTCTCGAGCTGGTCCCGGTTCATGACCAGCACGAACACCAGATTGGGGGCATCGAAGAAGTGCTTGATGCGCTCGAGCAGCTTCACCGCAAACGCCGGCCGACAACGATCGAGCTCATCGATGATGATCACCACCGGCTGATCGTCATCGCCCTTGGCGAACGCTTCCAGTTCCTGGTGGAAGGCGCGCATCGAATCGCGCTCCTTGTCATGCAGCTCGATGCGGCGCTTGACCCAGGCCTGCGCCGCATCGGCCCCCTTCTCACCCACTTTGTCGAGCTGCTCTTCCCACGCGTCACCGAGATCGGTGGTGCCGATCGCCTTGCCCACCAGATTGATGGTCAGCTTGGTGGCCATCGGCATGAGCGCCTTGCCGACCTGCGCGGCCTTGCTGCCCAGGCGCGCGGCGCGGGATTGGTCGGCCGCGCTCAAGCGCCGGACCTCCGCCGCCAACAGCAGGAACGGGTCCTCGACGTAGTCGTTCTCGAACGCGTCAATGCAGCCGACACGGAAGCCATTGGCGAGCAGCTCAGCAGCCCAGTGTCTGGCGAACCAGGTCTTGCCCTCACCCCAGGGGGCATCCAGCGAGATCACCGCCCCGTCGCGCAGTCGCTCCAGATAGCTGGTGAGCTGGCGCCCTAACCGTTGGCGGCTGAGGACGTCGCCCTCAAACGGGGTCTGGATGGAGTCCCAGCGATCGCTCGGCAGATTCAGGGGCGGGAGGGCCTCGGGCAAAGCAGACGCGTCTTGTGTCGACATGGAGAAGTCCAGTTGGCTAGCGCGCCCAGTTTGCAAACCAGTGGGTCCAGGCGGACGCGGCCAGCAGGCCCGCCAGCGCGATGGTGGCCGCCACTTCGAACCAGAAGCGGCCGGGATGCCCCTGGCGCGTGATGCGCAGGCCGTTGCGGGCCACGTAGCTGCCGCGCCGCCACAGCCACACGCTGTAGATGAGCGTCAGCACGGACAGTGGCCAGGCCAGGACATCCAGGATGGCGAAGAACACGGACAGCCCCTCCCCCGGGCGATGATGTGAGGTGGATTTCGCCAGCATAGCGATTTTGGGGCCGAAACGCCATGCCGATAATAGCACTTATCGGCAAGGAAATCGGACCAAGAAAGTACCGCACCCTGCCTGGTGAGCCGGTCATTCCGCTCGCTCTAAGGCTGTCGGCGGGCACCGCCGCTATACTCTCGCGCGACACGTCACCGAACTGGACTCATGGGCTTCGAACAACTGGCAACCTTGAAGGCCGAATTGGCCGCACAGGCCGAGGAGGCCAAGCGCACGGCACGCGCCCAGGCGCCCCGCCGCACCACCCCCTCCGCGACTGCAGCGACTCCGGTCGACCCCGTGGTGCGGACCATTGGCAAGCTGCAACAGCGCTTCCCGCTGGCGTTCCCCAAGAACCCGGCGCCCAAGGTGCCACTCAGGATCGGCATCTTTGCCGATCTGCAGGCCCAGGCGCCGGATCTGAGCGAAGCCGAACTGCGCGACGCGCTGCGAACCTGGTGCCGGGGCGCCCGCTACTGGGCCTGCCTGACCGAGGGCGCGCCGCGCGTGGACCTCGCCGGCCAAGCCGCCGGGCACGTCACGGCCGCCGAGGCGAGCCGGGGACAACAGCTGCGCGTCGGCCGCCCGAAACAAGACGCCGCGCGGCTGAAGAAACACCCACCGCGTTGAACGGCCGCCGTCGTGCCGAGCACCGTGCGGATTTATACAAAATCTTGTATAGTTGCAACTGTAAGAAAAGGGATGCCGAATGACTGCGACGAAGCCCGTCGAGTTTCGCGGCAGCGCCTTGGATGACTTGCGCGCGTTTCCGGAAAGCGCGCGGCGCGAGGCGGGCTACCAGCTCGATCGGCTCCAGCATGGGCTCACGCCCGACGACTGGAAGCCGATGCCGACGGTGGGCGCGGGCGTGCAGGAGATCCGCATCCAGGACGCCGCCGGCGCCTTCCGGGTCATCTATGTGGCCAAATTGGCGGACGCGGTCTATGTGCTGCATTGCTTCCAGAAGAAGACGCAGAAGACCGCCAAAGGCGATCTGGAGTTGGCCGCCAAGCGCTACCGCGACCTGATGAAACAAGGAGGCTGAATCATGACAACACAACGGTTCGCCAGTGTCTGGGAGGCCATCGAGGACACGCCCGTGCAGGCCGAAAACATGAAGCTGCGCTCGTCCCTCCTCATGGCGCTCAAACGCCACCTCGAGGCGGCGGGCCTCAGCCAAGCCCAAGCGGCCGTGCTGCTGGGGGTGACGCAGCCGCGTGTGTCGGATCTGATGCGCGGCAAGATCAATCTGTTCGGGCTCGATGCGCTCGTCAACATGGCGAGCGCGGCGGGCTTGCACGTCGAATTGCGGGTCTTGGAAGCCGCCTAAGCGGTGCGCCTGGCTCAGCACAACCAAACCGCCTGATTCGGGCATTGATTGCCATGACCACCCGCTGGCTGGCCTGCCCCACCTGCGACCGCCTGTGCGACCACACCCGGTCCACGGCAGAGACCGCCCTTCCCTACGCCACCGCGTCCACCTGGATCTGCATGCGCTGTGGCACGGCCCACCTCGTGGCCGACCTGCACAGCGACCAGGCCGCACGCGAGCAGCTCGAAGCGGTGTACGGGCAGCAACGCCTGTTCGACTAAGCGCGCGGCGCACACCCCGCCCCGTCTCTCCCGCTGCATCGGCGTCCTTGGCGCGGTCCAACGCGTTCAGATGCGCACGCAGGGTCACGCTCTGGGCCGCATCGGCAATCACGCCCGCCGGCTGGGTCGCGCTGTACGCCCACAAGGCATCCAGGCACGCGAGCGCTGCCTGCACCACCGCTTCCGTCACCGCGCCCGTGTGGATGTCCAGGGCGGCGCAGCGCAAGGGCTCGACATCGGGGCACTGGGGGTCACGCATGCGCAGGACGGCAAAGACCTCCGCATACGCGCGCAGGGTCGCCGGCACCTCGTAGGCCCGGTGGTGCGTGGGCGACACGTAGATCCACGCCCCCTGCTCCGTCGCATGCAGCTCACCGCCGCGGGCCACGTGTTCGAGGATGGCCCGCAAGGGGCCAAAGGAATTTTCGAGCCGCCACGGCTGCGTGCGCAGCGGCGTGGACGTGCTGGAGGCTTTGGGGCGGTACGGCTTGCGCGGGGGACGACTGCGACCCATGCAGAAACTCCTAGTTGAGGGCGAGGCTGACCGGCAAGGAGTGGCGCCCGAAGGCCCGTTCGACCTCGGCGGTGGCCAGACGCAGGTCGCCGCTGCGCAGCCGTTCGATCCACGGTTCGGTTTCCGTCAGCGGCCCCGTCGCGCTGCGGCCGGCTTCCACCACCTCGACAAAGCGGGCGCGCTGGTCGATCACGTAGAGCTTGGTCTGCGTGCGATTGGTCAGCGTGGTGCCGGCAAAGCGCTGGCGGAACAGCTTGGCGCGGCGCTTGACGCGTTGTTCTTCGGCCGCGAGTTGCTGGCGTCGGCGTTCATCGGCGGCCGCGACCGAGAAGTCAGTGGGGCCGCAGGCGAGGGCGGCCAGGTAGGCGAACAGCTTGCCGCCCTTCAGGTCCTGCAGATAACCGGCCACCACCGTCACGATGTCGGACAGACGCTTGCCGTGTTGTTTGGCCTGGCCCATCAGCTTGAAAACACCCGCCCGCGACAACCCCTGACCAGTGAGCCAGGCCAGATCTTGGGGTAGGGCGCCGACCAGGGTGGGGCGTTGATTCTTTGAGAGAGTGGGTTCAGTTAACGTATAGCCGTCTGACATTTTGTCGTGCGGTGGCGTGTGGATAACGTCCTCTGGCACGTCGATCAGGCCCACCAGTTCACAGGCTTTGCGGGTCAGACGCACACGTGCCACGGCAAAGCGGCCGCTGCGGCTTTTACGCTCCTGGGGCAGGACTTCGATGAGTTCGAGCTGGCGGAGCGTGGCAAGGTGGCGATAGATCGTGCGTTGGTCAGCGCCAATGCGCTCGGCAATCACATCCTTGTGGGCAAAGATCGGTGCAAAGGGCTCGTTTTGGGGAACGAAGCGGCACAGTTCCGCGAGGGTCGCACGGGCGGCCCGAGGGACGCCGGTCACGTGCTTTGCAGAGTCATAAGCGCGCAGGATGCGGTTGGGTAAATTGCGGCGTTTGGGGGGCGCGAGGGTAGGGACGCGGTCAGCGAGCCCATGCTCGTCGAATGAGGTTTTTCGAGGGCGAAAGACTTCCTCGCCTGCAACCGAGCGTTGCGCGATAGACATAGCCACGTATCCATTTCGAAAAATGGTCAGACATCGCTTGACGTGGTTGCCTTATCCGCTACACTCCGAAGTGTCGATGCTCTTCCGGTTCCAGCCGGGGAGTGTAGCGGGCGAGGTTCCAGCCAAGCCCAATTTGCAAAAGCCTTCGGTTCCAGCCGAAGGCTTTTGTCTTTCCGGGTCTACTTAATTCATATTCAAGGCCTGAAAACACAAGACCTGGTGTTGATTCGTAATACCAAGTCGTTGATTTTTAAGGAATTATTTCTCTTTCTCGGCGACAACTGCTTCTGCCCGTCGTTCGAGCAGTGCTTTCAGCTCGTCCTGCACGGCCTTTGCTTCTTGTTCGTTGCTGAACTCCAGGCGTACAACATTCCGAGCGGTCCGTAAGTCGCAATACACCGTCCGGCCCGCACGGATCTTGAAGCCAGAAGCCCTCACGGTTGGTTTGGCTTTCTGCGGTTCTTGGCTCGCAAGCCTCACCGCCTGAGTTTGGTCGAGCTCCCCTTTCGCAAGACGCTGGACTGCCTCGACCACTTGGTTTGCGCGCCCCTTACGGGTCAGTGCTGACAGGTCCGCTCCTGCGTTCGCACCGAGCAAAGCTGGTATCTCGTCAAGCAAGTCGAGAACGGCTGGCGGGAGGTGCTCAAACGCCATGAGCGCTGATACAACTGAAGCCGGTGTCCCCGACTGCTCGGCCATCCTAGCCTGGGTGATGCCAGGAAACCGCTTCTGGATGTCACGGAAGCCGAGGTACTTCTCATAGTCCGTGAGGTCGGACTGGAGCAAGTTGGCGTAGAACGCGCCTAACGAAGCCTCCTCCTCCGTGACGTTCTCAAGCACGCAACGGATTGAATCTCGTCCCAGCTCCCGATAAACATCGCACCGGTGATGACCGGAAACAATCTCGAACCCCCCTTCTGCGCGAGGGCGAACAACCACGGGGTGGATCAACTTGTTGTTGCGGAGGTTCTCACGCAGTTCGACGAATTTCTCCGCAGGCATATGCCGGCGCCGGCCGGGAACCTCATGCAGCTCGGACAGTGGAATCTCCGCAGCCCCGCCGGCCTTCCTCGCCTCTTCCAACTCAGCAGTCAATTGTGCGATGCGCACTTCCGCCGAGTTGATGCGGTTTTGCGCATCCATCAGCCGCCCGGGCGAAGTTTTCGCCTCGGACGTACTGGGTTGACCTATTGGCCTAGGCTTGGCTTCGACGTTGGCCGTCTTCGCAAGCAACTTATCACCAATGCCCATTTAGACTCCTTCTTGCGACCAAGCCCGGACGAACTGAGCATCCAAGTGCTCAGCGAGCCGATCGAGCGGGTCCTTGTATCGATGGTACGCGGCAGCGCTGCCGTCAGGTTTCGACAGGTCGTAGACCGTTGAGAGCTGGGCTGACGCTCCTTTGGGGACCGTCGAATCGGGAATCTCAAACGGAAGCACGCGGTCACCGTATGCCTTTTGCAACCAGCCCTTCACCACGCGCGAGACGTCATCACTCTTTGATTTGGTGAGTACCACATTCACAAAATCGAACCGCTTGGAATCGGCTACGCCAGGAAGCTTCTTTGCAATGTCCGAGAACAGATGCCAAAACTGCGTCGAGCTCGCAAAGTCGAGGCCTTCCGGCGGACAAGGGAGTAGAATCGCATCGGACGCCAGTAGGGCGTTGATGGTCAAATAGCTGAGTGCGGGTGGCGTATCGATGACCACCACGTCGTAAGAATCCAGCAGAGGGCGCAGGCCCGCATTCATGATGTCCCAGAATGCGAAGGTGCTATCCCTAAGGACCTTTGCGGGAATTTCGAACTCAGCATCGAACAGTGAGGACGACGCAGGTACCAGATCCAGATTGTGCCAGTAGGTACTTTGCACCGCATAACTCAGGTCGGCCTGATCACCATAGATCAATGGTAATAGTGTCTGCTCGTCCGTAATTTCCGCATCTGGAGCCCATCCGCACAATTGAGTCGTAGTTCCCTGCGGATCGCAGTCAATGACGAGGACTCGCCGACCGAGGAGAGTCAGTGCTTGTGCTGCCGACACGGCGGTAGTGGTTTTCGCCACCCCCCCTTTGAAATTAGCAACCGTGAGAACCCGCCCACGTGCATGGGCAGGGCGGTGCATGCGCGTCGTGGTACTCCTGACCCAGGTGATCGCTTCCTCTAGCGTGAACTCCTTGCTTCGGCCGCTGCCTCGCGACTTGCCTGCTGGTAGATCACCTTTCGTAGTAAGGTATTGGAGGCGCTGCTTGTCGAGCCCACACAGTGACGCGACTTGAGCACTGGTAAAGGTGGGCGGATGCTTGCGAGGGTACGGCTCGAGCATTGCATCCCGGATCTGAGCCAAAATATCAGTTGCCTGAGCAGCTACACCCAATAAGGTATCAATGGACACCGACTGGTCAACCTCTGGCAGTCGAGTACTGATCAAGGCGTTTGTGTTCACGGCTCAGGCCCCGGTATCTGGTGGATTCTTCGGTTTTCGCAAAAATGCGCGCTGACCGAAGAATACGGGGCCTCCTCGTTAACTTCAAGTAAACTCTGAAGAATCCCAGGGGCGCACACCCAACTGCGGGGCAGGACGCCGCAGCTCCTACCCCCGCAGCGGGAAGCGTGCACATTTGCTGGTTGCCTTTCGTCGATGAGTTACAAGCGGCATCGAAGCGAGGGGACGGCTATCCCTCAGTAGACAAAGTTGTCAGGTGCCCGTTGATCGCACTGATAACCTCTTGTGCCGCACGCGGTAGAGGGCGGTTTTCTTTGACCAGAACACGGGCATACTGGTTTTCCGTGAGTGGATGAGCGATGCGTACGGCGACCAGTTGGCCTGCGTCTACTTCTTTTCGAATCGAAAAATCGGTGACAAACGCCACGCCACCGGCATGTTGCGCATAGGCGCGCAACGCCATCAGGGTGTTTGCATTGAAGCTCGGCCTGAGCATCAAGTTTTCCGCTTTGGCGATAGTGCGAATCAACAGGCCCAGACCGTACGTCTGCGGCATGATGCCAACCGGATAGCTGAGGGCGGTTGCGAGCGAGACAGGTCTTGCGCTTTGTGCAAGCGGATGGTCTGGATGCACTGCGGCCACGATGTGGTGGACGGCACTTGCAAGGAACTCAACGCCCTGTGTCGTGGGCGGGTTATAGGCCAAGCCGATGTGCGCGTCATTGGATAACACGTCGCCGATAATCTCGGCGGTGGCCCGCATATTCAAGACGATTTCAACGCCGGGGTATTTCTTCGCGAAGTCAGCCAGCACGTCTTCGATCAGCGTATCGATCAAACCTTCGCTCAAAGAGATCAGAAGGTTGCCGGTGTGCAAGCGCTTGAGTTGATTGACTCCATCGAGCAGCTTCTCGTGGGAAGCCTCCACGCTGCGCGCGTACTCGAGCAGGTAGGGCACCGCATCCGTCGGCATTAGTCCGGTGGCAGCTCGATCGAAGAGTCGTTCGCCGATCATCTCTTCAAGTTCGGTCAAATACCGACTCACCAGCGTTCGGCTCAGAGCTAACTGATCTGCCGCTTTGCGGACCGATTGGTGTTCGAGCAATGCTTGGAAAACGCGCATCTTGGCGCGCGTGATGTCGTACATGCGGTCTCCCTCGGATAACGTGGTCCTCTTTTTTATTGTTATCGGGTCTCGCAGGTGGCTTCATCCCCCGATGGAGTGAAATTAAGGTGTCCACATTTTTAGGCCACCCCGTCCACAAAATCGCGGACACCTACAGTATGTGTTTCGTGTAGAGTCCCGCCACGTTTCGCATAATGGCAGGGCGGTCGATGGTAGCAAACGCAACAGAGCACGTGTTGGGCAGCCGAGAAAATGAGGCGGCCGTGTACCGCCGGGTGAACCGGCGGGTCTTGCCGTTCTTGGCGGTCTGCTACCTGTTTGCGTACCTGGATCGCATTAACATCGGCTTCGCCAAGCTGCAGATGCAAAGTGACCTCGCGCTGAGTGACGCCGCCTATGGCCTTGGCGCTGGCGTCTTCTTCTTGGGGTACGTGCTGTTCGAGGTGCCGAGCAACCTGTTGCTCGCCAAGATTGGCGCTCGTCGCACGCTCAGCCGCATTCTGCTGCTTTGGGGTATCACGTCAGCGGCCATGCTGTTCGTCACCAATGTGGGGACGTTCTACTCGCTGCGCTTCCTGCTTGGTGCCTTCGAAGCTGGCTTCGCGCCAGGCATGATCTATTACCTATCCCAATGGTATCCGGGCGCTCGGGTGGCGCGTGCCATGGCGATCGTGCTATGTGCCGCACCGATCGGTGGTGCCATCGGCGCTCCCGTGTCGACCTGGATCATGGCGCATCTGGCAGGCACCAGCGGGCTCGCCGGGTGGCAATGGATGTTTCTGCTCGAAGGAGCCCCTTCCATTCTTCTCGGGGTAGCGGCGTATTTCTATCTGGTCGACAAGCCTGCCGACGCGACTTGGTTGACCGAGGCGCAGAAGGCCTTCATCGCAAGCCTGGTCGAACGATCCAACACCGGTCGGTCCGAGTCGTTCGCCAAAGCGCTCACCGATCCAAACATGTACGTGTTGGCGGCTGCCTATTTCTGCCTCATCTGTGGCTTGTACGCCGTCAGCTTTTGGTTGCCCACCATCCTCAAGTCCGCTGGGCTCACCGACTTGTTGAAGATCGGCCTGTACTCGGCGGTGCCATACCTGGTGTCAATCGTGGCCATGTACGCGCTCGGCCAGAGTTCCGATCGACGTGGTGAACGTCGGTGGCATAGCGCGGTCACAGCGATGCTGGGCGCAGGCTTCCTGGCCGCCGCTGCCTATTCGACATCATTCCCTGCTGCGTTGGCTAGCATCACGCTTGCCACGGCGGCTGTCTTTGCGTCGTACACCGTTTTTTGGGCCATTCCGCAAGAACATCTGAAGGGCACCGCTGCTGCGGGGGGCATCGCCTTCATCAATTCGATTGGTCTGTTTGGCGGATTCTTCAGCCCGACCATCGTCGGCTGGACGAAAGCCGCGACGGGTTCGCTGCAGGCTGGTTTGCTGGTGATCGCTACGTTGCTGGTCATTGGCGCAATCCTGCTGGCGGTCCGCCGCAGTGCAGCGGCTTCGAAACTGGTGACGCTATGAAGATTCTCGTTGCAGGTTTCCATCACGAGACCAACACCTTCGCACCGTCCCGTGCGACCTACGACATGTTTGTCCACGGGGATGGGTGGCCGGCAATGAAGCGGGGTAGCGATGTGCTGTCGTTGCGTAGCGCAAATGTACCCATTGCGGGTTTTCTCGCGGCCATGGAGGCCTCCGGACACGAGCTGGTGCCGGTGCTGTGGGCGGCCGCGAATCCGTCAGGGCCTGTCACAGAGGAAGCGTTCGAGCGGATCGCGAGCGAGATCGTAGCGGGAGCTCTGCTGCCGAACTTGGACGCCATCTACCTCGACTTGCATGGCGCGATGGTGACCGAGCACTGCGACGATGGAGAGGGAGAACTGCTGGCCAGACTGCGCGCAGCGACAGGCACCAATGTGCTGATTGTTGCGTCGCTCGATCTGCATGCCAACGTGACCGCGCAAATGCAAAAGAGTGCGGACGGGCTCGTTGCGTATCGAACCTATCCTCACGTGGACATGGCCACCACAGGTATGCGAGCAGCACAGCTACTCAAAGATCTGATGTCGGCCAAGGCGCCGGTTGCCAAAGCGTGCCGGCGCCTGCCGTTCCTGATTCCGATCAACGGCATGTGCACGAGTGAAGAACCTGCGCGCGGTGTCTACATGCGGTTGGCACAGGCGGAAACGGGCGGTGTGCTCTCACTCTCGTTTGCGCCTGGCTTTCCCGCAGCCGACTTCCCGGAGTGCGGGCCGACCGTTTGGGGCTATGGCGTAGATGCGGCAGAACTCGACAACGCTGTTCAAGCGCTGTACCGAGACATCCTCGATAGGGAGCAACAGTGGGGAACCACGTTCCTGTCGCCCGATGAAGCCGTGCTTGCCGCAATGCAGATTGCAGGGCCCGCGCAAAATCCGGTAGTGATCGCGGATACGCAAGACAATCCCGGCGCGGGCGGCGACTCAAATACGACGGGCATGCTGGCTGCCCTTGTGAGGCACAACGCTAGGCGGGCCGCAATTGGTCTCATCTACGATCCTCAAGCCGCACAGGCAGCCCATGCCGCAGGGCTTGGAGCGCAGATCCGACTTGCGATTGGAGCGGATTCTGGTGAGCCCTTTGAGGGGACATTCACGGTGGAGAGTTTGTCCAACGGCGAGTGCGTCTTTGACGGTCCGATGATGAACGGCCTGCAATTGCACCTGGGCCTGTCGGCCTGCCTACGCATTGGCGATGTCCATGTCGCAGTGTCGTCCGCACGTGCGCAGATGATGGATCGGAATCAGTACCGCATGGTGGGCATTCAGCCCGAGCTGATGAAGATTCTGGTGAACAAGTCCTCGGTACATTTCCGGGCAGATTTCGAGCCGATTGCCGAGGCGGTGCTGGTGGCCAAGGCGCCAGGTGTTGCGCTGGCCGATCCCGGCGAGCTTCCATGGACACGGCTGCCGCCTGGAATGCGCGTGCGACCGGGTGTGTAGAAACAAAGCGAAATAGAACGCTCGCCGGCGCGGTCATGCCGCCGCCGTCGTATAGCGCCGTTCGCAACGAATAGACACGGGGAAGGCGGAATTTTCCGCAAGCGTCTGGCGCTGATGAAGCGCGAAAACGGGCAACCGCACGAGCCAACAAATGAAGCGTCGGCCGTGTTTCTAAAATAGCCCGAACTGGGGGAATTACGCGCTTCGTCGCGCCAAACACGAGCGGGTTGCCATGGGCAACTTCAAGTTCGTTCGGCGTCGGCGGGCGGCATTGTGTGTACCACCAGTACTGCGTATGTCATGCTAACCAACGCCATTGAACGCTGCATTGTCGCTGCAGAAGATGTTCATTCTATTGCCGACTTCAAAGCTTGGGTCCGCCATGATGTTGGCCTTGTCTTGAGACACGAGTGCTTGGCATGTGGGCACGGGCGGATCACGTCTGCCGGGGTTTCCATGGACCACGTCGTCCTGGTCGATTACCCAATCGCGCATCTGCGGGCGATCGAGAATTCCGCCGGGGGCATCGATACCCCGTTAATGCGTCGATGGCTGGCTACGCACCGGCCGGTCTACTTCGATACGCACGCCCCGTGGCCTGGCATCGATACTGCCTGGCTCGCCAAATTCACGAAGCATGACCTGCGCAACGCTGCAGCCGACGCGGTCTTTGACGAGAAGAACTTTGTCGGCACCTATTTCAGCTTCCACCGGTTGCCAGAGATTGATCCCCCAGCACTGGATGCGACTCTGCATGACTTGACACCGGTCCTCCATGCAGCACTTGTACGAGCAATCTCCAATGCCGAGCAGCAGTGGATTCTTGCCGCACGAGGCCTTTCGGACATGACAGAGAAGGAGCGCGAAATTGCGGAATGGATCGGGAAGGGTAAGAGCAATGCGGAGATCTCTGCGTTGATGGGCACAACAGAGAGCACGGTCAAGCATCACCTGAGCCGGATCATGGACAAGATGGGCTGCTCGAATCGGGCCGGAGTTGCTGTGTTTGCGTCCCGATGGTTCGCGTCGCCGCTAAGCCTCGGGACGAAAGTGCTATAGCAAGAGTTGGGTGGCGGCCGATATGCTCGACGCTCTTTAGTCAGCGGATTGCAAGGACAACAACGACAGCTCGCGTGTCGGTTTGCCGTGTCAGGGAATTCTGGTGCACTAGCTGTGTGTTCCCGGCCGCAGGCAGAGAGGTTCCGATGGAGCTCATTACGGAGTGACCTGACCGGATTGTGTCAGAGGGCTGAGCGATAAAATCGTTCTGAAATCAAAATAATCGTTTTGATTTCACGGTCGCGAAAACGGTGTATGATTTGCTCAATGCAGCGACGAAAGTCCCGTTCTGCGGTCCAGGCCATGGAAAATACGCCTGTGCAACTGGCAGAGGGGATATGTACTTCACATTTAGGGAACTGGCGGCTGTGGCGCTTACCGGCTCGAACAACTACTTCCTGAACCTTCAAAAGGACGAGGGGAAGTGGATCATCGCCGTCAGCGTACTTGATGCCGACAAGAGAGCAACGAAGCAGTACCAGGTGCAGACAAATCGGGGCAAGACCAAGACTTGGCGGTACCTAGAGGATGCACTGCTGTTCGTGAATGAGTATTGCGAGAACTGCCAGAACTTGTCGATCGCGATTGAAGGCAAGGTCTGGGGACTGAAGGCAGAAGGAGAGGACCGAGCGGTCCAATCGTAAAAGCGGCCGGCACCAGTGTTACGAGCACCGATGCCAGCCTGACCATCGTAAAACCCGTGAGAGGCTCAAATGGCTGCGCCCATTATAGCGTTTGCTCGCCTTGTGAAAACGTGTGTGCGTAAGTGAGGTCACATGGTTGACTTCAATGCGCTCGCGCAGCAGTGCGCTCCCGGCGTCCATCCGACGACGCTGCAGGCCGTTGTCCGCACGGAATCCGGCTTCAACCCCTACGCGATCGGTGTCGTCGGCGGCCATCTGACTCGCCAGCCGAAAACGCGCGCAGAGGCGGTTGCAACCGCCAAGGCCCTGGCCGCCCAGGGTCTGAACTTCAGTATGGGCTTGGGCCAGGTCAACAAGGCCCACCTGCCACGCCTTGGCCTGAGCTACGAAACGGTTTTTGACGCCTGCGCAAACCTGCAGGCCGGCGCTCACATCCTCCAGGAATGCTATCAGCGCGCTCACGCGCAACTCGGCCCTGATCGCGCGTTGAACGCGACCATCAGCTGCTACTACAGCGGCAATTTCAATCGCGGCTTTCAGGTGGAACGCGCGGGCACGAGCTACGTGCAACGCGTGGCCGCCAATGCGACCACAGCTAATCCGCCTGTCGATGTAGTCCCGGCCATTCCCGTTGTGTTGGATCGGGCCGCCCCCCGCGCGCCCAGTGCCCCAACGCCTGTTCGCTCCGCTCGACAGGCGAAAAGCGCCGCGCCCGAAGCAACCACCGCGACAGCACAAGACCAAGACGAGCGCGCCAGAGCGCGCGCGAAGTGGGACGCCTTTGGCGATTTCCGCCCGCAGTGAATTCCCCCCGGATTCAAACCAGCCGCATCGTCGGCATTCCCGTAGGAGAACGCAGTTGAAATCCCTCCCTAAAATTCCCCTGACCCTGGCGGCCCTGTTTGCAGGTTTGTTGTGCTGTGCACCGGCGTTTGCCGGTGGACTGGACTCCGGCACGCAAGCTGGGAACACCTTCAAGATCTGGTTCTACAGCTTCTGCGGCATCTGCGCCGTCATCTACCTCCTTTGGGTGGGTCTGGAGCTTTGGAGCGACAAAGCGCGATGGGCCGATTTCGGCCTGGCAATCGGCAAGGTGGCCGCGGTCGGCGCGGTCGTCATCATCGCGCCGTGGGCCTGGAACCTCTTCGTCGGTTGAGCCATGACGGAGAAGCCGAAGTACTCCGCATACGCAGGCTTGGGCAGGGTCGCGATGTACTGGGGCGTCCCATTGATCCCGCTGCTGATCGTGGTCGGCGCGTTCGTTTTTCTGGCGTTGTTCGCCGCTGCCTTCATGGGCCCGGGTGGGCTGCTCTTTGGCGCCCTGGCGGTCCCCATCCTGCTGTTCCTGCGCAAGACGTGCGAGACCGACGACCAGGCACTGCGCATCCTCTGGCTCGAAGTGCTCTGCGTGTTGCGCCGGCGTTCCTGGCGCATGTTCGGCCGCACCTTGACCCTCGCGCCGATCCGCTACGGCCAACACCTCAGCGTTTATCGCCGGCCCTTCCGCAAGGCGCCTGCCGAGCGCGCTCAATAAGGATTCCGCCATGCAAGCACGATTGACCAGTGACTTTGGCAAGGTGCCGCCGATCGAGGCGTGGCTGCCGCGCATCGAGATGCCCATCACGCACCGCGTCACCCATTACGAAGACGGCCGGGTGATGGTCTGCATGCGCTTGACTGGCATTTCGTTCGAATCCGCCAGCGACGCGCTGCTCACCAACCTGTTCGATAACCTGAGCGGCTTCTACGCGGGGATCGGCCGGGACCACGGCAACCGCCTTTCGATGTGGACCACGTTCAAGCGCCGCAAGGTTTCTTTCCGCCAGGCCTATCAATTCCAGTCGCAGTTCCTGCAGGACTTCACGGCCAAGTATCTGCAGCGCTTCCACAACGGCAACTACTTCGAGAACGCGTTCTACCTGTCGCTGCTTCTCAAGTACGACGATTTCGATGACGGCCTCAAGGCGATTGAGCAGTTGGGCGACGAAGCCTTCAAGTCCTTGCGCGACTACGACCCTGAGTATCTGGAGACGTACCAGCGCAATGGCCTGCCGTTCTCCAATGCGTACCGCTTCATCGGCGAGCTGGTCAACGGCACAGACCTCGCCGTGCCGATCACGGCCGCTCCCGGCTACGAAACGATCCCCGATTCCTGGCTGCACTTCGGCTATGACCTGCTGGTCATCCGCACCGACACAGCCGAGAGGTTCGCCACCTGCTACGACCTGAAGGATTTTCCCAAGAGCGGGTGGGGACAGTTGAACCCATTGCTCACGCTCGATGCCGAGTTCACCATCACCCAGTCGTTCGGCTGCTTGACGGCCGCCGGCGCCGACAAGGCCATCGAGGGCCAGATCAACAAGCTGGAATCGGTCGGCGACAAAGCGCAGCACCAGATTGCCGAGCTTCGACATGCCCAGGCCCTGGTCAGTGCCGGCGAACTGGCATTCGGCCAATACCACGGCGCGCTAGTGGTCTACGGCGACACGGCCAAGGAAGCCATCGACCGCGGCGAGCTGGTCAAGGTGCGTGCCAAGGGCGAGTGCGGTGTCGGTTGGGTGCGGGCCACTGCGTCCGCACCGTACACGTACTTCAGCCAGGTGCCCGGCGCCAAGATCCTGCCGCGTCCGATGCTCAAGAGCTCGCGCAACCTCGCATCGACGTTCTCGGTTCACGACTACTCGGCCGGTAAATCCAAAGGTAACCCGATCGGCGATGGCAGCGCCGTCATGCCGCTGCAGACGGTCTCGAAGAAGCTGTACAGCTTCAACTACCACGCCACGCGCGACGACGAGTTCAACATCGGCGAGAAGATCGCCGGCCACACCGTCATCCACGGTGCCACCGGTGTGGGCAAGACGGCCCTGCAGCTGGCCATCGCGTCGTTCTTCATGCGCTTCGATCCGATGGTGTTCGGCCTGGACTACGGCGGCGGCATGAAGATCTTCTTCAAGATGCTGCGCGGCACATATATCTCACTGCAGCGCGGTGTGGCGACCGGGCTGGCGCCATTCGAGCTGCCGGACACGGGATACAACCGCCAGTTTCTGTACGACCTGGTCAACATCTGCGCACGCGATGCCGACGGGAAGCTCACCGCTGAAGAGAAGAAGCAAATCAAGGATGCCGTCGACACCGTGATGGCCCTGGAGGATCTGTCGCAGCGCACCTTCAGCCGCCTGCTCGAATCCATTCCGAACATGGGCGGCGACAGCCTGTATGTGCGTCTCGGCCAGTGGTGCCATGCCGAAGACGGTCCGCTTGCTTGGATGTTCGACAACCCGCCGCAGTCATTGGTCGATGTCACTGACGAGCGCCACGTGTGTTTCGACGTGACCGAATTCCTGGTCGACAACTACGCACCGTCGGAGCCGTTGTTTGCCTATCTCTTCCACCTCAAGGCGCTGATGCAGCAGGAGGGTGGCTTGATGATGTCCATCATCGAGGAGTACTGGGCGCCGATCAAGTTCAAGCGCACGCGCGAAGAGATGGCCAAGACGCTCAGTGCGGGGCGCAAGGAAGGCGAATTCCTGGTGCTGGTGTCGCAGCAGCCGGAGCAGGGGATGGCGAGTGAGATCTGGCCGCAAATCCGTAGCCAGACGGCCACCAAGATCTTCTTGCCCGATCCGGAAGCGGAATACAGCAGCTATCAGCGTACCAACATGACGCCCAAGGAGTTCGCGGAGTTCAAGCGCCTCTCCAAGACCTCGCGCACGTGCCTGATCAAGCAGAGCAACCAGTCTGCCTTTGCGACGCTCGACCTGTATGGGTTCCAGGACGAGATGGTGGTGCTCTCCGGCAACAAGGAGAACAACAAGCTGCTCGACGAGGTGATCGCAGAGGTGGGTGATGACCCCGACGTGTGGCTGCCGATCCTGCAGGACCGGGTGTTCGAGGCCACCACCCGCAAGAAGCTGATAGCCGAATGCGGCAACGACGCGTCGATTTGGAAACCGAAGCTCGACGAGGCCATGCAAGCGCGCCGGAGATTGCGCCCGAGCGCAAACGAATCCATGCATCGCCAACTTGCCTGAGCACGGGTCGCGCGGACAGCGCCGCCCGGCAATAAGAGCAAGAGGCTTCCGGGGGGAAAGGGCATATCGCCCGCACTACAAACCGGAGAAGCAAGAATGGAAATTCAGCAGTGCAACGGGGTGCTCGCGCGGCACGGGGGGTTGCTCACCCAGGTGTTGCCGTGGTTGTCGCGCCCAAAAAAGCCGATTCACCCAAAGGCCAGGCGTGCGCTGATCGCCCTGGCGGGTGCGATGTACCTGTCCACAGCCAATGCGACGGGTATCCCTGTGCTGGATGTGTCGAATCTTGGTCAAGCAGTGTTGATGGTGCAGAACCTCAAAGCCCAGATCGACCAGCTCAAGAGCGAGTACGAAGCACTGACCGGTAATCGCGGCTTAGGGACGATCCTCAATGATCCGCGCCTGCGCAGCTATCTGCCTGACCAATGGCAGGCCGTGTATGACCATGTCAAGAGCGGCAATTTGCAAGGCATCTCGAACGCGGCCTTGCAGATTGCCGCATCGGAGGGGCTAACCGGCGCGTCGACGGCCGGGCAGCAGCGCTACTACGACGTGATCGCAGCCAACAAGGCGATGGCCATGCAGGCCTACAACGCGACGCTCGCGCGTCTGAACAACATCCAGGCGTTGATGCAGCAGTCGAACCTGACCCAAGACCCGGCAGCCAAGGCAGACCTGCAGAACCGGTGGTCCGCTGAATACACGATGGTGCAGAACGAGCAGACCCGACTGAACCTGATGTCGCAACTACAACAGAGCGAACTGCGCCTAGCGGAAGAGCAGCGCGAGCGTGAAGCGAAACGTGAGTTCCTGGGAGGTGTGCAATGAAGCGAATTCTGATGCTTGTTCTCGTTGGTGCGGCGTTCCTTGCAGGCTGTCAGCAACAGTCTTGGGATGAAAAGAAGGAAGAAGCCGCCAAGGCGGAATTCCTGGGCAAGAAGAAGTGACGCTCGTCCACCGCCTGGTTAGTCGCATACCGCAGTAGGGAGGCGCAATGGAAGATCCATCTTCGTGGAAGATCCAAATCTTCACCAAGATGTTTGCCAGGTTTGATCAGAACCTGCTGAACGTCATCAACTCGGGCTCGGCCAAGATCATCACGCTGATCACACCGCTGATGGCAACGGGGTTCGCCATCTACGTGATGCTGGTGATGGTCTCGTATTGGCGAGGCCACAGCCACGAACCAGTGCCGGACTTCATCCAGCGCATGGCGGGCTGGGCGGTGGTGCTCACGCTTGGCATGAACATTGGCTACTACAGCCAGTATGTCGTGCCGTTTTTCAATGGCCTGGGCGATGACATCGCTCGTGCGTTGACGGGAACGCAGGACACAGGCGCCGCTATGGACACGCTGGCGACGACGTATGTGAGATCCATGTGGTTCATCCTGGAAAAGGCCCATGGTCCGGAGAGCATTTTGAATGCGGTGGTGTTCGTCTTCCTGACGTTCCTGCTGGGGCTCCCATTCATGGGCCTGTCCGCTGCTTACATCATCCTCGCGCGGTTCGCACTTGGGTTGTTGCTGGCGATTGGACCGATGTTCATCTCAGCCGCGTTGTTTCCGGCCACGCGACGCTTCTGTGAATCGTGGATTGGCCAGTGTTTGAGTTACGGAATTCTCGTTGCCTTGATGGCAGCCGCGGGAATGATCCAGATCGCCTTCGCCTCTTCGATCGCCCCTGACAAAGCGAATCTGGCCTCGCTCGTGGAGATCTCGTTGATGGGGGTGGCGTTCTTTGTGATCACGCTCAACTTGCCCGGTCTCGCGTCTCAACTCACGGGTGGGGTCGGCATCTCCAGCATGGTCGGCAAGATCAGCCAGGCAGCGCGGATCATGAAAGCGATCCAAGGCGGCTTGAAGGGCTCTGGCGGTAAAGGCGGCAGCGGTGGCGGCTCGATGGAAGGCACGTCGGGCTCCTAACCAAACTCCACGACTGACTCTTCCATGAGAACACTCATCGTCATCTCGCTGGCGGCGGTTTTGGCCGCCTGCAGCAGCGCCCCAGAGGCACCCCAGCCGTCCGGCGCATGGCAACCGATCAATCGAACACTGTCGAAGTAAGGACGGACATGTTCAATCTTTTGAGAAACAAGCTGCAGGGCAGCACCCCTGGCGGAACTGCGCCCATGCCCCGGGTCGATGACCTGGAGCTGGGCAAGTGGTATCTGGAACAGTGCAAGCAACTCGCCAAATCGCGTGTGGAATCGCGTGAGCGGGTGGCCGACGCCGCATTGCTGGCGGTCAAGTGGATGGGTGCGATTGCGATTGTCGCGGTGGCCGGTGCGGCGGCCGTGGTGGTGGTCAAGCGTCCCAATCCGCCCCCGGTCCTGCGTGTGGACAACGCGACTGGCAAGGTCGACGTGCTGCCGACCACGGTCGATGGCAAGGTCACCTTCACCGAGAAAGAAGACCGCGCGGATCTGCGTAAGTACGTCGAGCGGCGAGAGGGCTACGACTGGGAAACCATCCAGGACATGCACGACGCCGTGATGGCGATGAGCGCCGAGAAAGAAGGCGAGCTATACGACAACTTCATCCGCGGCGACCACTCGCCGCTCAAGGTGCTCAAGAACGAAGCGCGCGTGATCCCCAAGGTCGGAGCGATCAGCTTCGTCGGCACGACCGCCCAGGTGATGTTCTCCCGCAAATACGTGCCGCTCAATTCGGCCATCAAGCCGGAGACCACGTACTGGGTGGCCACGATCTCGTACCGCCATGACGGCGTGCCCGAGAAGCGCGACCTGCAAGACATCAACCCCACCGGTTGGAAGGCCACCAGCTACACGGTGACGCGCGACTGGTCGCGCAGCGGCGAGGACACCAGTTCGCCGGAAGGAGCCCACCCATGAAGCGATGGATTCCTGTTGCCGCCCTCACGCTGGCGGCGATTCCAGCGGCCGCGCGCGTGATCCCCGGCGCGTGCGGGTTCGAGAGCCACATCCAGTGCGCCGTCTACGACCCGAATGAGATCTATGAGGTGGCCACCACGCCCGGCAAAGCCATCATGCTGCAGCTCGAACCCGGCGAGACGATCGAGGACGACGGCGCCGGCATGGGCGACGGCAAGGCCTGGAACGTCTCGGCCAACAAGAACTGGATCCTGCTCAAACGTGCGGCGCAGCGGCCCGACACCAATCTGATGGTCGTGACGAATCGCCGGACCTACACCTTCGACCTGGTGACGGCCACGCGCGGTACGCCTGCCACGTGGGTGCTCAAGTTCGACTACCCGGACACGCGGGCGCGCACGTCGGCAGAGGATGCGCGCAAGCGCGCCCAGGTCGCATCTGTGGCTCAGCTGGCCAAAGGTACAGCCAAAGCACACAACGCGGATTACCAGATGCGCGGTCACACCGAACTGGCGCCAACTGCGGCATGGGACGACGGCACCTTCACGTATTTCCGCTATGCGACGGCACGCGATTTGCCGCGCATCTACGTCAAACGTGTGGATGGGTCCGAGGCCTTGCCGCCGTACCACATGGAGGGCGACACGATCGTCGTGCACGAAGTGGCCCGGGAATTCCTGGCGCGCCTGGGCAATTCGGTGCTGGGCATCCGCAACGACGGCTATTCCCCTGAGGGCCATTACAACGCCGCCGGCACGACGGTGCCGGGCACGGTGCGTCTCACGAAGGAGCACTGAATGACCTGGATGCACAACGTACTCAAACGCTGGGCAGTCCTGATGCTGCCTGCCGTGATCGCCTCCCTGGGCCTTGGCTATGTCTTCGGCGCGTCGCTGCGCCTGGCGGTATCCGTGGCTGCTCTCCTCGTAGGCGTCCTGCTTGGACACCTCATCTTCAAGCTGGTGGACACGAGCTTGTCCCGCAGGGCGAGAGCCAACGCGCCCTTTGCGTGGGAAGTCTGGATCAATGACGTCAAGGTCGGCACCGTCACCGATCCTGAGTATGCGGCGATCCAATGCCTGGCGTTGCACGACGGCAGCAGTGCGGTGGCTCAGCTGCTCAATCTTGGCCGGGTTGCGATGGTGATCGTCAGCAGGCTATTCGTCGGCCTGACGCTGGGAATCGCGTGGAGCGCGATTGCGCTGGCGCTCCTGGAGCCGGAGGCGCATATCGCGATGATCCGGGCACTGTCCAACGCCGACCCAGCGGCGCTGACGCACTGGACGCGCACGCTCGTGCAATACGGCGCGCTGTTCATGGTGGTTCAGATCTGCGCCATGGCGGTGATGGGCGTTCGCTTTGGCTTCCGCAATCACTACCGCGCTGCGATCGCCACGATGCTGCGCCAGCACTTCAACACGCCCGCCGATGGCGACATCCGCCTTGTCCGGATGAGCTTGCGCAGCGGGCTGCCCACCCCTCAATTCGGTTACGCGCATGACTGACCCCAACGAAATCAACCCCGCGCCGGCCGAAGAGCGCGGCATCCCCTCGGTGCGCCGAGGCAAGAAGCAGACCAATAGCAAGAAGCTGGTCATCCTGATCGTGGTGGTGCTCATGCTGGCCATGGCCGCAGGCGGCGCCGCCTTGTTCGTCAAGCGGCTGACCGACATGAAGCTTGCAGAGAAGGAGGCGGAACGCACCAAGCCCAAGGAGCGTGCGCGTTCCGATCAAGACAACGCCGATCTGGAAGCACAGAAGCGGCGCATCAAAGACGAGGAAGCGCAGGCCAAGGGCGCGACCGCTGCTACGGGCCCGGGCGGGCTGGCCACCCCCGCTGGCGCCCAGGCAGCCAACAGCCTCGGCACGTCCGGTACGGGGAGCACGGCTGGGGGCAATACGCAGTCGGCTGGCGCGACGCCCGGCAACGGCACTCAGCAGCATGTCGAAACACCGGCAGAACGCCGCCTGGCGGGCAATGTGACGGTGCTGGCACAACGCAAGGGCCAGGCGGCGCCGACACCTGGAGAAGGTGGTGCGTTGTCCGTCCAACCTTCACCTTCACTGGGTGGCGGCGGCAGCAAGAACAGCCTGGATGAGCAACTGACACCGTCGGCAGCCTCACGCGCCGGCGTGGTCCGCGCGGGCTTCCTGCCCGACCTGCGTTATCTGCTAAAGCGCGGCACCATGCTCCCGTGCGTGATGGGCACCAAGACCGTCACGACGTTCCCGGGCATGACTTCGTGTTCGTTGGTGCGCGATGTGTACAGCGCGGACGGCAGCACACTGCTCCTGCGTAAGGGCGCCGAGGTGACGGGGGAGCAGCGCTCGGCATTGCTGCAAGGTCAGGCGCGCATCTTCGCGCTGATGACGCGCATCGACGATGGTCCGGTGACGGTGCCATTGGATTCGCCGGTAACGGATGCCTTGGGTGCCAGCGGCATGGACGCCTACGTCGACAACCACTTCTGGCAACGCTTCGGCGGTGCCGCCATGGTGGCTTTGATCAGCGACTTCGGCCAGGCCGTGGCCAACCAGTCGACCAGCTCCAGTGGCTCGACCACGGTCAACTTGTCCAACACGACCCAGGCCACGCAGAGCCTGGCGGCGGAGACGCTGCGCAACACCATCAACATCCCGCCGACGGGCTACGCCAATCAGGGTGCGCTCATCAACATCTTTGTGGCCCGTGACATCGACTTCAGCAAGCAGTACGAGCTGGTCTCGGCCGTGCCGTCGTTGTCAGGAGGTGCGCAATGACCACGGTGCTCGATTACGACAAGTCCACCACGGTGCGCAGCCTCCTCAAGCAAACGGGCATCGCGCAGTTCCTTGATACGCCGGGTGTGACCGAGATCAAGGTGAACCGCCCGGGCGAGATCTGGACCGAAAGCCGTGCTGGCTGGCAGCGCCACGAGGCGCCTGAGTGTTCTCTGGACATGGCCCGCCGTCTGGCGAACACGCTGGTCAATTTCAACAAGGGCAAAGGCCCGCTGACGGAACAGGACCCAATCAAATCGGTGGTGCTCCCGGATGGGGAGCGCGGCCAGGTGGTGATTCCGCCGGCGTGTGAACCCAACACCGTGTCGCTCACGGTTCGCATTGCAAGCAAAGCCCGGTATTCGCTCGATGACCTGATCGGCTTTGGGGTGTTTGAAGGCTATCGCGACGTCTCACCACACAAATCCGTGCCCGAGGGTGTCGAGCTGGAGTCGTTTGAGCTGGAGATGATGGCCGCTAAGGAACAGCACGACATCCGCCGCTTCTTCGAGCTGGCCGTGCTCAACGGTCTGAACATCGTCCTGGTGGGCGGCACGGGCTCCGGCAAGACCACGCTCACGAAGGCCCTGGCCGACCTGGTGCCGCCTGACACCTGCATCGGAACGATCGAGGACACGCATGAGCTGTCCCTGCCGAACCACCCGAACCGCACGCACCTGTTTTTCAGCGATGCACTGCCGGCCCGGGAACTGGTCAAGTCGACACTGCGCATGAAGTTCGACCGTGTGTACCTGTCCGAGCTGCGCGGCGACGAGGCCTGGGACTACCTGACCCTGCTCAATACCGGGCACGAGGGCGGCATGTCCACCGTGCATGCGAACAACTGTATCGCGGCGCTCACGCGCATAGCTACGCTTGTGAAGCAAAGCCCGGTCGGGTTGACGTTGGACTGGAACTACCTGCTGGGCGAAGTCAAACGCACGATCGACGTGGTGGCCTTCATGGACAAGAAGACCAAGCGCATGACGCAGCTGTATTTCGATCCGGTGGGCAAGTGGAAGCTGCTGCGGGGGCTGGCATGAAAACGCCGCAGATCATCGTCGCCGTGGTGGCTGGGTTGGTCCTTGTGGGCGGCTTTGCGATCGGTGGCCAATTGGCCGGCGCCACGCTCTTTGCCAAGCTGCAGAAATTGCCTGACTCGGCGGCGGGCGTGACCACGCTGTACCGCTACTGGCAGGTCTATGCGGACGTGAAGCCGGTCAAGCAGGCCTTGGGCGTGTGCAGCCTGGTGGCGGCCGCCATCACGGCGGTCCCGTTCGTGTTCATCGGCATCGCGTTGGCCAGTCTGCAAAAGGAGCGGGAGCTGCACGGCAGTGCACGGTTTGCGACGCTCGCCGAGATCCGCAAGTCTGGCCTGGTGGGGCGTGAGCAATGAGCCAGGAAGCTTACCCCGGCGTCATCGTTGGCTGGCATCCGCAGCTTGGGCCCTTGATCTATCACGGCCAGCAGGGCGTGCTGCTGGCGGCTGCCACCCGAACCGGTAAGGGGGTCGGCTTCGTGATTCCGAATCTGCTGAACTACCCCGAATCGATGGTGGTGCGGGACATCAAGCTGGAGAACTTCAAGTACACCTCGCTCTACCGGCAACGGCACGGCCACGAGGTGTACCTGTGGGCGCCGTTCTCCGAGACGGGCGACACGCATTGCTGGAACATCTTCGATGCAGTGTGGCAGCGCCCGGAACACTTGCAGATTGGCGACATCATGTCGATCGGCGACGCGCTGTATCCGGCCAAGGTGGAGCCCCGTGCACGTTTCTTTAACGACAACGCACGCAGCTTGTTCCTGGGGATAACGCTGTACTTGCGCGAGACGCCCGGGATGCCGGTGACGCTGGGCGAGATCCTGCGCCAGAGTTCGGGTAAGGGGAAGCCGACCAAGGAATACCTCAAGGGCATCCTCGAGCAACGTACCCGCACCGATACCGATGTGCCGCCGTTGTCGTGGCGCTGCGTCGACGCGTTGAACCGCTTCCTGAACCAGCCAGAGACCACGCTGGGCAACGTGCTGTCCACGTTCAATGCGCCGCTGCAGATCTTTACCGATCCGGTGGTGGAAGCGGCCACCAGCAAATCCGACTTCGACCTGGGCGACTTGCGCAAGCGCCGTATGACGATCTACGTCGGAATGGCGCCGGGCAAGCTGGCGGAGGCCTCGGCGCAACTGTTGATCAACCTGTTCTATTCGCAGCTGGTCAACGTGAACCTGCGCGAGCTGCCGGCCGACAACCCGGAACTCAAGTACCAGTGCCTGCTGCTCGATGACGAAGCCACCGCAGCCGGCAAGATCGAAATCATCGCGCAGGCCAACGGCTACATGGCCGGCTACAACCTGCGCCTGGCCACTGTCATCCAGTCGGTGGCCCAAGCCACTGAGTGTTATGGGGAGCAGGGCGCCCGCACGCTCATCACCAATCACGGCATGCACCTGCTGTATCCGCCGCGCGAGCAGAAGGATGCCAACGAGTATTCCGAGATGCTGGGGTACTTCACGGCGATTGCCCGCTCCAAGAGCCGCAACCGCGGTGCACGGTCGAACAGCACCGGCGAGAGCGAATCTGGTCAGAAGCGCGCCTTGATGCTCCCCCAGGAACTCAAGGAGATGGATCAGGGCAAGCTGATCATCACCCTGGAGAACTGCAAGCCCATTCAGGCCGAGAAGGCGCTTTTCTACAAGCATGCAGTCTTCATCGACCGTTTGAAGGAAGTCAGCCCATCGATCGCAGCTTTGGGCGAGGACGCCATGCCGACCAAGGAGCAGTTGGAAGACGCGTTTCTCACACGGGGCGAGGGCAGCATCGAATTGCCGCAGGTCGACTTCGAAGCGTACTGGAATGCGTCGCCGGCGCAGGCCTCAATGCAGCCCGACGACAGCCGGCCACTCCAAGCAGATGAACTGGCCTTGCTGGAGGCCTCCGACCTTGCCAATGCAGACGCGATTCTGCTGGCCATGCGCCAAGTGATGCCCGAGTTTGACGAGCTTATGACGCTGGTTCTCCGAGATGAACCCCGATTCGATGCCCAGCAGGTGGATGACAGCCGACCCGTGCAGCCGGACGAGCTGGTCTTCCTGCAGGCGTCGGACTTCACCAATGAGGACGAAATCACCGAGGCCATGTGCGGCGCGATGCCGTACTTCGGCGAGGTGATGGCGATCCTGAACACCGCAGGAGCGAATGCCGCATGAATACGATTGATCTCGATAGTCCCGAAGTGCTCAAGCAGCAGGCCGACGAGCTGCGTGCGCAATTGACGGCCGTGGATTGGCGCAACCAACGCATCGCGCTCGATCCCATCATCGAAGGGCTGCGCGACCTGGCCGAGCGCGATTGGTATGTGGCCGCAGATGTGTGGCGCGAATCCGGCACTGACGCCCCGCTGCCGGACTTCATCGATCCAGCCACCGAAGTGGCGCTGGAGCTGCGCTACCAGGCGGCCGAGCGCGGCCAGCACCGCGAACTGAAGGAAACGCCGGCCACGCCCGTGGATCAGAAGATCGACAAGGTGGAGGTGGGCGAAGCCGCCAATGAGGCCGATGCCAAGAAGCCGGCCAACGAGCCGGAGAAGCCAGTCGCCGAGCGCCTGACTGACCTTGATCTGGTCGCCGTCAAGGCCGCACGCAAGACCGATCGCGCACGCGCCGAAGCCATGCTGCGGGAGGTGGCAGAGCAGGTCCGCACAGCAACAACGACCAAGGTTCCTGAGAAAGACGCAGCGGTTGACAAGGAGGGCGGCGGCGAACTGGTGAGCAAGGCCGGCACCAAGCCCGTCTTCAAGAAGAGCGGATACGAGATCCCGCAGAAGGTCGCGGCGCTGTATGTCGCGCACGAGGGCAAGTTCGTCGATCGCAAGACCGAACAGGTGCACTTCGAAGACAAGGGACGCTCGCTATCCACCGACAGCAATGAGCGCAGCGTCATTGCCCACATGGTCGAAGTGGCCAAGGCAAAGAACTGGGGCACCGTGACGCTGCGCGGCAGTGAAGAGTTCCGGCGCCAGGGTTGGATCGCTGCGGAACTCGCCGGCGTGAAGAGCAAAGGCTTTAGACCGCGTGCGCAGGACCGTGCGATGTTGGAAGCGGCACGGCAAGAGATGCGCATCAGTGCCGGCGAGCGCAGCAAGGAGAAGGAAAACAGTCTTGACGCCGACGACAGCAAACCGGCCGAGCGTTCGGCCGAGAAGCCTGAGCCGACAAGCGCCGCTGCGCCGACGCCGGCAGCCGCCCCGGACAAGGGCGGAAACCAGAAGGAAAGCATCGGCATTGCCGCAGCCCGCATGGTGTTGGAACGCCAGATTGCGAACTGGCCAGCCGCCACGCAGGACAAGTGCCGCAAGGAGTTCGATCAGGTGATTGCCAGCGCTGCCGCCTACAAGGATCGCAAGGTCGACATGCCGACCCCGAAAGTTTCCGAAAAAACCATGGCGCAGCGCCGGTCTGCGCAGCGCCCTGACGTAGACCGAACCAGGGCGGCTGCACCGGGCCAGCCAGGACAGCCTGCCAAGTCCCACGAGCGCGCGGCGGTCGAGCAGGGCATGGAGCTGGACCGCTGAAACCAGACCAACTTTGAATTCTGAACCGTAGAGGAGCCCCTAAATGATCATTGCAGTAATGAATTACTCCGGCAACGTGGGTAAGAGCATGGTGGCGCGCCATCTTCTGGCGCCGAGGCTGGGCGACGCGTCGGTGATCTCCATCGAGTCAATCAATGCCGATGACAACGATGGACCCACCATGCGGGGTAGTGAATTCGGAACACTGCAGGAGAAGCTCCTGGCACTGGACGATGCCGTGGTGGATATTGGCGCGTCCAATGTGGAAGACCTGGTGAACCGCATGAAGAGCTACAGCGGCTCCCATGAGGACTTCGACCTGTTCGTGGTGCCGACGGTGCCGGATGCGAAACAGGAGCGTGACACGCTCGCGACGATTAAGGCGCTGTCCGATGAGATCGGTATCGAGCGTGAGCGCATCCGTGTTGTGTTGAACATGGTCGATCCGCGCGATGCCCTGCGGTCCAAGTTTGCCTCGCTGTTTGCATTCCACGACGAACATCGCGGCTTTGTGCTGCGCGAAGACGCGTCGATCCACGAGAACGAACTGTTCGGTAAGTTGGCCAACAGCCCGATCACCATCGGTGACTTGCTGGCCGACGCCACGGATTACAAGGCCATGATCCGCGAAGCGCAGACGTCAGAGCAAAAGACCGAACTGGCACGCAAGGTCGCCATGCGTCGCCTGGCGGTGGGTGTGAACGCTCAACTCGATAGCGTCTTCGCGGCGCTGATGCGCTAAGCCATGGCGGAAACATCTGCACAAGAGGCGCTGTTGGCCGAGCTGCTGGGCGACGTGCACAAGCTGCGTGAGGAAGTCGCGGCGCTCGGCCAGGTGGTGCCGCAGGCACGGGAGGTCATCGAGCGCGCTGGCGAGTTTGCAGCGCTCAAGTTTGCGAAGGAGACCACCCGCGTGGACACGCTCCTGGCTGAGCGCATCGTGCAGATGGCCGCCGCAGTCAAGGACGCGAGCGCCGCGCGCGAGATGCTCGTCGGCGCGGTCACTGTGAAGGCCTCTGAGCACGCACGGTCGCAACTGCTTGAAGTCGTGCGCGACGTGCTTGGCAAACCGGCTACCTCACCTTCAGCCAAAGGCGTCGGCCGATACCTGGACCGCATTGTGGTGGGGCTTTGCAGCGCGGCCGTGGCGAGTGTGCTGACCACCTGGATTGTTGTAGGACTTGTTTCACATTGACTCCATGAAATTGCCCATCCAATCCTTGGCTCGAATCGGCACGCTCGCCATGCTTGTTGCATCGGGCCACGCGAGCGCGAGCGACTACGGTTGCAAGGTGCTGCTGTGCCTGGCCAACCCTGCCTCCAACGGAGGTCCAAAAGGGGTTGCCGAATGCGTTGACCCGATCAACCGCTTTTACAACGACCTCGCTCATGGCCGCCCATTCCCGCGCTGTGAAGAGGCGGAGGCCACTGGCAATCGGGCGGTACCGGTCAACGATCCGTTCGACCCATGCCCGTCGACGCTGCAACCGGCCGAACCCGATCAATACGTGGTGCAGGGTCAGTCCTCGGCAAGCAGTGTTTCTGGATACAGCCAGGCGGCTGCGCCGCAACTGGGCGCGACTACAGGGCAGCGGGCGTGTGTCGGCAGGTTCGTCGGCCGCTACCTAATGGGCGGCACTGACGATGGTACGACAGTCAACGTGTATGACCAGGTCGTCTGGCAGAAGGCCCAGAGTCCGCGCGCCATAGACCTCTACCTGGACAACGTCTGGCAGCAGCGCGTGCATTGGTAGGTGGCGTTCAACATACCAGTGGGGGGGAGTTTATGCAGAAGAAGCAAGAAGATCGGCCGGCTGTTGACTCGGATACGCAGCGGCAAGCGACGGAAGATGCAACCTATCAGCGGCGCTGTCTGTGGGGCAGAAGGGGGCGTGAAAGTTTGTCTGAACGTGAAGACGGGGACGCCGAAGCGCACGTGACAGACGATGAACTGCTGTCGGACTGGAAAGCTGAACGCACAGCATTTGGATTGCTGCTCGTTGGATATGCGTTCCTGATGAGTATGGCTCCGATCCTTGCCCGCTATCCCAATGAAACGGCGCAGATGGCTTGCACCTCGATACGGCACATCGTGGATTGGCGCGTCTGGGTGGTGAGCACCTCTGCGATGTGTCTGGCGGCGGTTGCCGCCATCGTGCTCAAACGGCGGCTCTAGACCGCCAGTACAGCCTGACAGCAGGTGGAGGAAACCCGCTGCCAATCGACCATCCGGGGATCTGGACGCACCCAAACCAATTGAATAGGCCGGACCGCTGATGTTGGCGCCGGCGCGGCGCATGCCCAGATGTCGACTGCCAATGACACATCAACACAACTTTTTGGAGGACATTGATGATGAAACTTCGGACGCTTGCCAAGCTGAGCGCGCTCCTGGCGACGACACAGGTATGTGCTCAAGTTCCTAGTGCCGACCCGGTCAATATGAGTTCGATTCAGCTCCAGCAATTGGAGCAACTGCATGCCATTCGCGCGATATTGGCGTCGCAGGGAGCGCCGCGTGAGCCGAAATATTGCTACTTCGACAGCAAGGCTTTCTCGATTGGCTCGAAGCTCAACGGACAAACGTGTGCCCCTGCGGTCGTGTCTGGCGAGCCATCGCGTTGGGTTGGGGATAGCGAGGCGACCAAATAGGAAGCACCGCTTGACCACAGGTAGCAGAAGGCCAATACCAATGCGTATTTCGGAGGAGTGAACCGATGACGAAGAGCAACGCAACATCAGTTTCGAATGCCGAGCTGGAGTTGCCCATGTCGCAGCCAGAGCATGGCCAGGATGTCCGCGACCTTCTTGCCACGTTGGTAGCCACGCAACTGGAAACGCTGGCAACGCTCAAGGCGATTGAAGCAAAGTTGCCAGCCTCACTTTGGTAAGCAGCTTGCGACCGCCGATTGAAACGCGGCGAAGCGAATTCCCATTGTGCCGGCGTGAGCCGGCGCTTTTTTAGGTGATAACAATAATGAAGATCAAACGCTTTGCCATGCTGGAGACTGTGGCCGTTGCTTTCCTGGCCAGTCACGCTATCGCCGACGTTGTGACGGTTGCACAAGGGCTGCCGCTGGAGGGATCGGTGGAACCCTCGACGCGTGCCACTGCGGATGCGGCGCAGGTGTACCTTCGCAAGGTCAATGACGCTGGCGGTGTGGACGGCCACACCATCAAGGTGGTGACCCTCAATGCTTCCGGCAACCTGGAAACGGCGGCGCAACGTGCCGGAGACGTCATTCGGCAACAGCACCCCGCGGCTTTCCTCAACTATTACGGATCTGCACGTACTGCTGCGCTCATCAAGAGCGGTGTCCTGGATGCAGGCCGCACCCCCGTGATCGGTGCCATTGTTTCGTCGACTCAGGTGCGCCAGATGCCCGAGAACCATTGGGTGTTTTATATCCGCGCGGGCCTGAAGGCCGAGGCGGACCGGATGGTCAGGCAAAGTGTGTCGCTTGGCGGCAAACGGATTGCCGTGCTGTATCAGGCAGACGCCTTCGGTGAAGATGGGTTGCACAAGAGCATGGCGACCATGCAAGCGCTTTCGATCAAGCCGGTGCTGGCGGTGCCGTTGGAAGCGAAGATGATGGAGACGGGCAAGCTGGTCAATCTCGCCGAAACTGTCCTGAAAGACGACATCGACGTCGTCCTGATGTTCTCCGATAGCGTGAACATCGGCAGTTTCCTGCGGGCTTACCGGGAGCGGGGTGGCAACGCGGTGGTGACAACGGATTCCACCCCATCTGCCGACGAGCTGGTGCGGGCATCGAGCCCGGACCTGGCGCGCGGTGTGTGTATCGCAGAGATGATGCCGGCGCTCACCAAGCGCAACACCAGGTTAGCCTGCGCATTTGTGGCCGACATGACGGCAGCCGGCCGCCTCGATCTGGCCAAATCGTCGACCGCGCTGGAGGGCTACGCATCGGCTAGGCTGTTTGTTGAAGCGTTGCGCAAGGTCACTGACCCGGTGACCGCAGAAGCGATTCGGGGGGCGCTGCAGACACGTGGCCCCTTTGACCTGGGCGACTTCGAGCTCAATTACGGCCCGAGGCAGTACGAGGGCTCGCAATACGTTGACATCGGCATCATCGGCCGCGAAGGGCGGGTGCTGAACTAGGAACAGATGACGGGAATCGATGCGCTTGATTCGGAATACCGGTAACAACACCATCCTGCGTCAACTCACGAAGGCAGAGGCGGAATCGGTTCGGCGGTATTGCGGCGCCGGCATGCAAACGCAGGCGCACGACGCACAGGTTGTCGAGGCCATCCTTGCCGAGATGCATAACGGCAAGGAGCCGCGCTATTGGCTGGAGTGCGATTGCCGGGATGGAGAGTCGATCGAGGAGCGGCCGCGCATGACCGCGCGCATTCGAGCCGATGGACCTCGGCACTTCGTGCGCATTGCTGGACGTGATGCGCATTCCTGCGTGCTCAAGACCTTTCGCACCGATCCCTCCGAAGACGAGGACGATCCTCAAGGAGAGCCAGACAAGCACCCGGCGCTGCACCCAATCCGGAACTCGCTGGACTATCTCGATAAGGTCTACGAAACGGGGGGCAAGCGCCCCAGCAAACGCGCGGGTGGCGGTAGTGGTCCGAATCGCGGACGCCGTTTGCCAAAGCTCGGGCGCATCCTTTACACCCTCTTGGAACAGGCAGGATTCAGCGCGGTTTCCACGGATGACCTGGACACCAGTCAAGCATCCTTGACCCATTGGGACCGCCTGGAGCGATTTGCCGTTGAGGAAGAGGTGACAGAGGCGCTCACGCTCTGGGACATGATGAAGACCCGCGCGTGGACCAAACCGGTCGATTTCATGGCCGACATCGACAAATTGCAGTGGCCCAAGGGCAAGAAGCGCATGGGCTATCTCCTCTTTGTCGCAGACAAGGTGACTGCGTCGGCCGCCACCAAGTTGACCCGTCTGAAGCCAGCTGTGGTGTCGCCGGCAAGTGGGATTCGAATCGGGGGCCGGGACCAGAACTTTGCGAATCCGCCGTACTGGGTGCTTGCAGTCATCGATCGGGACGACAACGGCGTCGCTCGCGTGCGCGAAGCCTTCGCGCAGCATGCCTTCAAGATGAACCGACCAATACCTCTGGACAGCAGTTATGAGCGGCAGACACTGAAACTGCTTCTGGACGCCATGCAGTGGGTGAAAAAGAAGGGCGTCACAGTCACGCTCAAGAAGCCACTGTTCGATAGCGAGGTGATATTGGCCGATGGCACGATCACGCACTGCCGCGCGGATTTCGAGCTGGAAGTCCATGCGCCAATGGGAGCGAATGGGGAGTCGCGTCGCGTCCTGGTCGAAACAATGGGGGCGGATTCGCAGGAATACCTGGACCAGAAGGCGGCCACGCACGCCATCATGCGGCAGCGCGGTGCGATCATCGAGCACGAAGTCCGGAACGACGGCGAGCAGGCCGACCGGGACGATAGGTTGCGCAAGCGCGTGTATGGTCGTCTGATGGCGTTGGCTGGGATACCGCTCGCGGCGGGGCGCGCCTAGTGTGATTCCACGATGCGAGCGGCAAAGATCTGACATAAGAAACTTTCAGATCGGTTCCCATCCGATGGGGGATGCGCACCACATTGTGTTCCTCTACCATCCCGCCCCAAGTCCAAGAAGGGGCGCCTGACATCTTCCGTTGATGGCCATGCAGCGACCCCGCTAAACAACAGGTTTGGGGAGTTCTGCAATGCGCGAGCCGGTATCGGCCAATGCGCGGCCCGCGCTTGCGCAGCCGCGTGCCGCAGTACAACAACAAGAACCAGGCATTTCGGGCGGGGACGACACCCTTGTCAGTCGTACTGACCGCGCCAGGCGCTCGGTTCTCGCCCGCACCATTGCAGGTGCTGTTGCCGTCCTCAGCTGGCTGGGCCCCGTACAAATTTCGTGGCAGGCCGCTCAACAGAGCGCGGCGATCATTACGACACATGGCAACGATGCCAGCGAGTCACTTCGCAACCTGATCGCGTCGTGGCAAACCACGGGCCGCATTCTCGTTCGTTGGGGTATCCAGCAGGCCGAAGCCGCGCCAATTACCGACCCCACCGCCCCCATTCGTTTTACGCCCGCCATTACCCAGACGACGACGGGTGTCCCGACCATCAACATCACGACGCCGAACCAGGCCGGTCTGTCGTACAACCTGCTGCAGTCGCTGACGGTCGACAATGGCGTGGGCCTGGTAATGAACAACAGCCTCACCGGCGGCGGCACGTTCCTGGGTGGCAACGTCGCAGGCAACCCGAATCTCGCTTCCTCCGGCCCAGCGTCAACCATCCTGACGCAGGTCACGGGCACGGCACCGATTCGTATCAACGGTACGGTCGAAGTCTTCGGCGCGCCGGCAAGCGTCATTTTTGCGGCACCCGCGGGCGTCTATCTGCAGGGTGCGGGCTTTACGAACACGCCCGCAGTGAGTCTTGTCACCGGCACGCCGCAGTTCCTGAACGGCAGTGGTGCCCCGGTCGGCTTCGACCAAGCAACGGCGATCGGCTATACGGTCAACGGCGGCCGCATCCAGATCGACCCCGCGGCGGGTAGCCCCAATGGTGCGGGCATCGAGGGCACAGTGGGGGCGATCAATCTGATCGGCCAGACGATCGGCGTTAACGCGCCGCTGTATGCCGGCAATCAGATCAACCTAATCGCCGGTAACCAGCAAGTGACGCCCGTGGCCACGGGCACCGGCCGCGCCGGCTCCGATTGGCAGGTCAGCAGCACCGGCCAGAACAACGCCGCTAACAGCGCGACCGCACAGAACGGCCTGGCCATCGACGCCACGGCGTTCGGCGCCATGACGGCAGGGCAGATCAAGCTCATCAGCACGGCACAGGGGTTGGGCGTGCGGGCGGCAGGCGATTTGGCCGCCAACACGGCCAACGTCAATATCGACGCGAACGGCAACGTGACAGTAGGTAATGTCTACGGACAGCAGAACGTCGGTATTGTCTCGACCGGCACGGTCTCCACGACGGGCACGGCCAAGGCGCAGCAAGACGTATCCGTTTCCGCAAGCGGCGATGTCAACGTCGGCGGTGCCACGCAGGCGGGCAACAATCTGACCTTGAACGCGGGTGGCAATCTCACAGGTTCCGGCAATCTGTCGGCAACAAAGACGCTTGCTGCGACGGCGGCTAACAGCGTCAATCTGACCGGCAATCTCAACGCCACCGCCATCACCACCACGGCCCAAGGTCTGGACGGCACAGGCGACGTCACGCTGGGCGGCACCGTCTCCGCGCCGGGCGCCATTGCGCTGACAGCGGCGCGCGACGCGAGCGTCGCGGGGCAACTAACCGGTGGCAGTGCCACGACGATCAACGCAGGTCGAAATCTGGCGGTGGCCGGCGCCATTGGCAGCGTTGGCGACCTCACACTGGCGGCCGCCAACGGCACGCTGTCCACGACAGGCTCGGTCACAAGCCAGGGCAACCTGAACGCCAGCGCCGGACAAGACGTGAGCCTCGGTGGCACCACGGCCGTGAATGGCAACGCGACCATCCACGCTGCGGCCGGCAACATCACAACGGCCGGTACGCTCGATGCGGCGAAGGACATCGCACTCACCGCTGGGCAGAACGCGACGCTCGGTGGCGCCACCCAGGCCGGCGGTAACCTGAACGCCACCACTGGCAACACCGTCAGCGGTGCCGGCAATCTCACCGCGAGCCAAGCGATTGGCATTCAGGCGGGCGGCAGCATCGGCGTCAACGGCGACGTCAAGGCGAGCCAGATCGCGATGCAGGCGGCGGGTCATGACGGTATCGGCGACATCACGCTGGGTGGCAACGTCAGCGCACCGGGCGCGATTACACTCTCGGCCGCGCGTGATACCACCATCAACGGCAGCGCGGTCTCTGACAGCGACCTGAACCTCGCGACGCAACGCAATCTCACCGTTGGCGGTACGGTCGGCAGCACTACGGGCAACGTTAGTCTGACAGGGCGCACCGGCGCCGTGACCACCAGCGGTGCCGTCCTGACCCCCGGCAACCTGAACGTCACCTCGGGCACCGACACGCACCTAGGCGGTCTTGTCAGCGCAGCGGGCACCGCCACCGTCAACGCGGGCAGCAACCTGACCACGTCGGGCCAGATCGGCAGCAGCGGCACGCTCACGTTGAGCGCAGGGCAGAACCTGACGGTGGGCGGCCAAGTCGGCAGCGGCGTCGATGCCAACTTGCAGGCGGGCAACGCGGTTGCCGTGAGCGGCGCGGTATCCAGTACGGGCAACACCAGCGTGACGGCAGGCCAATCCATCACGCTGGCCGGCGACGTCGCCGCTGGTGGCAATGCGTCACTCTCTGCCAGCCAGACGACTACGGGCACGGGAAACTTGAGCGCCGCCCAGACGGCCACCGTCACCTCAGGCAGCATTGACCTTGGTGGCCAAGTCAAGGGCAACCAGGTCAACCTGACCGCCAATGGCACCGGCACTTTGGGCGACGTGCACCTGGGCGGCGCTGTCAGCGCACCGGGGACCGTCTCAGTCTCCGCCACGCGTGATGCGACCTTGGATGGCGGAGCGGCGGCCGGCACTGACCTGCAGGCCACGGCCGGACGCAACCTGACCGTCAACGGCACAGCCGCCAGTGTCGGGGGAAATGTCGGCCTGAACGCGCAGACCGGGCAACTGACCAGCACCGGTTCTGTCCTCGCCTACAACGGTAACGTCAACGCCGGCGCGGCCCAGGACTTGAACATCGGTGGCGCTGTCTACGCCGGGAAGAACGCGACGCTTGCGTCGCAAGCGGGCAGCACCACCGTTTCGGGCAACCTGGCGAGCCAGGGCAAGACCACCATCAGCAGCGGGCAAAACACAACCCTGACCGGTCAGCTGCAAACAGGTTCCGACCTGCAAGCCAGTGCCACTAAGGCGCTCACTGTTGGCCAACTGAACTATGTCGGCGGCAATGCGACACTGCGTGGTGCAAATATCACGGTCGGCTCGCAAGCGAACCAGGCCAATGTCGTGCAAGGCACGCTGGATGCGGTTGCCACCAACGGTTTGACGCTCACCGGTAGCAGCAATGCAGCCAACCTGACGCTGGGTGGTGCGGCCGTCAACAACCAAGGCTCGACGCTTGCCACCCAGCAGGCCACCGTCACCGCCGGTACGCTCAACAACACTGGCACGCTCGCGGCGAACCAATTAACCGTCAACGCGACCGATGTGGTGAACCGCGGAACCGTCGGCGGCCAGACCGTCAACCTGACCGCGGCCAATAGCGTCGATAACGCGAATGGCCTCGTGGTTGGCACGCAGACACTCAACGTCACTACCAACACGCTCAAGAGTAACCAGGGCGGTACGTTCTTCGCGGGAGACCTGAGCGGCCAATCCCCAACCACGGGAAACATGACCTTCACGGTCAACGGCGGCGCGGGCAGCTTCAACAACGCTGGCGGCCAAGTGCTGGCGGGCAACAACCTGACGGTCAACACCCCGAATCAGGGGTTCGATCCGTCTGCGGCCGCCACCGGCACGCTCAATGCCAACAACCTCCTGACGGTGTCGGTCCAATCGATCAACAACACACAGACGTGGAACGTGCAGGGTTCCAACGTGGCGATCAATGCCGCGCAGGGCATCACCAATAGCGGCACGATTCAAAAGGCGGGCGACCTGTCGTTGTCCACTGCCGGCACGTTGGCCAATAGCGGTCAGATCGTGGGCGGCGCCAATGTGTCGCTGTCGGCCGGCAATCTCGCCAATTCCGGGACGATTCACGCCGATGGCAATCTGGCGCTCGCCGGCAACATCCAGAACAGTGGGACGACTGAGGCGTTGGGCAATATCACCGTCACCGGCTCCAACTACGACAACCGGGGCGGCAAGACCCAAGCCAATGGCGACCTCAAGTTTGACCTGAGCGGCACGCTGAACAACGTCGCCAGCACGATCGGCGCCAACGGCAATATTTATATCGCCGCGCAGAACGTCATCAATGATCGTAGTGGCCCGGTGGATGCCGGCAGCAGTTTCGGCAAGGTGCTCAACGACTCATTGCTGAACTCGACGATCATTGGCAGCTACGCACCGTGGGTGAGCACCGGTAGTTGCGACACCTGCTCCAGCCCGTATGCGCCCGGTCCAACCACAAACCTGACAATTGGCGATCTGGCACGCACGCCGGACGGCGCATCCGTGCAGTTGGCGACGGGTTACATCGGTGTCTATTCGGGGGGCGGCGACAATGGCGCCTCGCTCGGCTATGTCGACATGTGGCATCTGCTGCCGGCGGGGGCTCAATCGGGCACGCAGTCTGTAGCGCTGCCGACTGTAGACCGCACCATCATCCGCCAAGCCGACGGCACCGCCGGTCAGATCGTCGCCGGCAAGGCGATGGACATCACTGCCGCCAGCCTTTCAAACAAGGGCGGCTTGATTCAGGCGGCGGGCAATGTCACGCTCAACGTAGGCACGCTGGACAACAGTCGTTCTGCAACGCTGACCAGCAGCGTGACGGATGTCGTGAATGCGGGCGAGTACGCGGCGTTCATCGCGCAGCTACAGCACATGGGGCAGAGCGGCTCCAATGGCGTTGTTGATCCGTTCCAGCCGCGCCAACTGCAGTACGGCCAGCCGCAGGGTTATCCGTCGAGCTGCGATAGCTGCACCACGCCGGCACCGACGGCGTCCCAGGTGACCTTGAACCAGGACGCCTCCGGCAACACGACATCGGCGCCGAGCCAATCCTCGGTGACGCAGACGCTGGGCAAGGCGGGACAGATTCTGAGTGGCGGCAATCTCTCGCTCACCGGAAACGGTGACCTGGTGAACGCGGGGGACATTGCAGCCGCCGCCAAGGTCACGATCACGACGCCCGGCACGTTCACCAACCAAGGCGCCTATATCAGCCAGGTCACCACTACGCCGGGCTGCCTGCCGGGAGCCGCTACCTGTAAGGAAGGTGGTGCTCATGTGGATACCCTCGCCTGGCAACAGACCCCCAATACCGTAGCAGCTGGTGACACGCTGACCGTCAACGCCGCGAACATCCAGAACAACAATGGCACGTTGGCCGCTGTCGGCAATGTAACGTTGACGGCCACCAATGGGCTGACGAACACGTCCGGCGCGATCCAGTCGACGGCGGGTGATGTCACCATCAGTGCACCGACGGTGGTCAACACGACCATGGCACCCGTGACGCTGCACAAGAGCTACGGGAACATGAACCCGAGCTACGCGGGTGGCTGTAACGCCGGGGGCACCTACAAGGAAAGCCAGTGTGCATCGGATGAGATGACACAGGCGGGCCCCGCGGGCGTCATCTCGGCCGCACGCGACGTCAAGCTGTCGGGTACTACGCTGACCAACAACGGGGCGCTGATTACCGGGGGCCGCAATGTCACGGTCAGCATGGCCGGTGGCATTGACAACACCAGCATCGCGCTCAACGCCAACTGGCATGGGTTGTGGGTCGAAGAGACGGGGCTGTTCAGTTCGGATATCCGCCACAACACCAGTGGCGTTGCGGTGCTCGGCAACTTGGCTTCCGGGATTCAAGCCGGCAATGCACTGTCGGTGACCTCCGGTGGACAAGTGCTGAATACCGGCAACTTGCTGGGCAGCACCGTCGACGTGAGCGGAGCCGCGCTAACCAACGGCATTACGAATCCGAATCAACCGACACCGCCGACCGTGGCAGGCAGGCAGGTGATCTCGTTGGCGCCGCCTCCGGGTCCGACTGGAGCGCTGCCGGCAGCAAGCACTGCGGGTAGTGGCCCGACCGCTCAATCGGGAGCCGCGGCTCCGACCACGTCCGGTGCCTCCGGTGGTGCGCCGCAAGCGAATGTGGCCCCCGTGCAAGCGCCGGTCTGGAGTTTCCAGCCGACAATCGTAACGACGCCTGCGGCACCAGGCAGCTCGCAGGTGACCTGGCACTTCAACGCGCCGGCGGCTGGCAATACGACCAGTGCGCCGACTCCCAGCGTCAACGGTGCGACCTATCTGAACCAGAACCCGGCGACCTCGGTGTTGGCGGGCGTGACGCCGAATTCCCTCTTGGCGCAGTTGCCAGCCAATCTGCAGCCGGGCAGCACACCGTTCTACTTCGATCCGTTTACCGAAGACCAGAAGCTGTTGCAGGCCGCTCAGCAGCAGACCGGCCAGAGCAGCTTCATCAGCGGCCTGACGTACGACAACCAGAATCAGCTGTCCGTCACGGATCAGGAAAAGCTGATCCTGTACAAGGACGCAGCTGATTACGCGAAAGCACACAACATCCAGCTCGGCCAGGCGCTGACGCAACAGCAGATCGCCGAGTTGGATAAGCCGATGTTGTGGTACGTCACGCAGCAGGTGCCAGACCCGAACTGCAATACGGTCGCCAGCACCGCTTGCCCGATGGTGAGCGCACTGGTGCCGCAGCTTTACTTGCCGGCAGGCTACGCGGATGCCGTCACCCAGCCGGCGGGTGGCGTGATCGCGGGGCAGAACGTCAACCTGAACGTCGATGGCACGCTGCGCAATAGCGGCCAAGTCACCGCCAATGACACGCTCAACGTCAAGGCCGGCACGATCGACAACGCGCCGAATGTGGTGGACATCGGTACGTCGGCCTACAAGGTGGATGGCGGATGGCTGCAAGTGACCGGCACGCAGGTGCAGCCGGGCGGGTTCATGAGCGCGGTGAACCTGAACGTGCAGGCCAATGCCATCAATGCGATCAACGATGCGTTCATCGTGCGCAATGCGGATGGCACGAAGGATCAGGCCGCGACTGATGCGCTGATTTCGCAGTTGTCGTCCAACCTCGGGTTGAAGTACACGGCTGGAACGGCATCGGACGACATCCACCAGGATTTCATCAAGGAACAGGGGCCATTCCCAAGCTGGGTCGGGGCAGTCGCTGCAGTAGCGATCTCGATCGTGACGATGGGCGCCGGCGTCGGTGTGATGGGAGTCTTGCTGTCCGGCATGCTTTCCAGCATGGCCAGCCAAGTGCTGACGACCGGTACGATCGATTTCAAGCAAGCCGTTATCGCGGGGGTGGTGGCGGACGTTACGGCAGGGCTTACGGATGGAGCGCTGTCTGCGTTGGACCTGAGTGGCGCGGGCGTTTCGACGATTGGTAGCAACATTAGCGTTGGAGACTGGGCCACGGCTGGGACCAATCTGGGCCGATTCGCGGAAGCTAGTCTGGTGCGTTCAGCTATCAGTGCGGGCGTGAATACTGTCGCGTATGGTGGCAGCTTCGGGCAGGCGTTTACGAATGGTCTGGTGGCTGATGCGGCGGCGCTGGGTGCGAATGCGATTGGGGCGGAACTGCCCGGCATCGGCGCGGCAGGCGCGACGCCAGGAAGTATTCTCGCCAACGTGACGGCTCACGCGTTGCTCGGCTGCGCCGCCGCAAGTCTGTCCGGCAATGAATGTGCAGGTGGGGCGATTGGCGGGGCAACGAGCGCGCTTGTGGCGAATCAAATCGCGACTGCCGTAACCGATGGCCAGGGCAATCCTTCCGCCGCTCAATTGGCGACCATCACTGCGTTGTCGATGATCGCCGGTGGCGGCGTGGCTGCAGCGTTGGGGCACGATGCGCTTTCCGCGGCAACCGCAGCCCAGAACGAGGTGCTGAACAATACGTGTGGCAGCGAAGATCCAAACGGATGCGGTAAGAAGCTGGCCGCGCACGGTGCCGCGGTTGGCGGTGCTATCACGGCAGCAGGCTCTGTAGTGGTCGATGCCGCGACTGGCGGATTGAACATCATCGCGACACCGCTAGAAGTTGCGGGTGGTGCTGCACTCGGTGGTGCGGCTGGGGGACTGTTCGGGTCGCTCCTTGACAGGCTTGCTAGTGGTCGTCCGCTCTTCAGCTCGGGCAACGAGGTAGATGTCTCGACCGGAGATGGCAATGGGGCAAACAGTGGTAGCAGCAAAGGCCCCCCTAAACTTCCCAAAGACACGGAGCAGATTACGAATCCGCCTCAGGCTCCGGTAATTCCTCCAGATTGGGAGAGCAGACCTGGCAAGAATGGTGGCGAGGTGTATTACCCTCCTGGCACAGAGCCAGCGGACGGTGAGCACGTTAGAGTAATGCCGCCGGGCACATCTCCTATGCCGGGTTACGAGAATGGATATTGGCGTTGGGTAAATGGAAATAAGCAGCCTATGGACCCATCGACGGGCAAGCCCGGCAGAGGACGAGGGGATACTCACGTACCCTTGCCTCCGGATTCTGTCCCACCACCGCGTCGTTAATTTGCGGCCACAAGAGGATTGTTGTGGCGCTGTTGGAGTCTCTTATGTACGAGTTACCAAGTGATTTTGACGAGGGGCTTCTATCTGGTTGTTATCTGGAGTTAATTAGTTTTGGACCGTCGATCACGAAGCTTGATTTCGCACGTCCCCAGACGACTCCAGGTACCACCTATAAGGTGGCATTCTGCGTAGAGGCAGGGCTGTCGTATTCCCTAAAAGGGACGTGTGGCACCCGGGATTTCGCGAGCCCGGATAGTTGTGCTCCCTTGATCGGATTCTTATTGAAGGACGTTGTTGGCGTAAGTCGAGTGGGTGCTGGATCGCTTCGAATAAATTTTGGCGAGGATGGGTATATCTCAATTGAGGCAGATGATATGGCCGAGTTTGAGTCTTATTCGATATACCTTGACAATGGGGGTGTAATTGTTGTTTGAGATTCGACGATGAAACCCTTCATTACTAATGCGAGTGAAGGCGGCCGTTATCTACTGCGTTTGCAAACCGAAGGGGTGCACAGGGATCAGATAGCGGACGCTTTCTCTAGCAGGAGTATCGTTGCTTATGCGCTTCCGGAAGGGCATACGCTGAAATGTGCGTGGCAGTGCCGTATTTTTCTAGATAATAACGATGTTTTTGAATTCTCTTCCGCTTGTACTGAAGTTGCAGGATGGCAGGAGGTGGGTAGTTTAAATATAGAGCGGATTCGGATGGTTGAAAATTCGGCAGATGCCATATTCAGAAGGGTCGGTATTGAGAATTTCGCCATTGTCTCTGTTGACTGTCTAGTTTATGAAACGCCAGACGTTTATGCAGAGTGCGGCATTGTTCTCCGTGCTATTTCTGGTGAAGAGGTGATCATTGCTGCTGGCGTTTCTCCTGGCTCAGTTTCCGTGCAAGCGCCGTTTAGTTCGCTACCTTTCGATCCGGAGTTTTCGCTGCCTGACTACACGCGCGCGAAGTTCTAAAAGTCGGTTGGGTAAGTCGATTGTTGTGACCGGTGATATTGGAGGCACGTATAGCTTGCCATTGGCATTTGTTCTGGGTGCGATCGATGGGACAGTTCCTCTATCAAGCGAGCTACGGGGGCGGCAAACAAAATGCGCCTAGAGTCAATCGAACCGCATCTTGCGGGAAAAATTAGAACGTCTGACAGTGGTCGGCAGCGGAAGGTCATGTTGTTTGCGTGCCAGTTCGCAATGAACGCTGCTCCAGTCAACAATGCAGTTGTGACGCAGGCATTGTCGGCGCTGGAGCACGATCAGCGCTTTACCGCTGAACAGATTGCGGAATTGCATCGCCTGCTGCAGGAGCTTGACGAGAGATATTTTGATCTACAGGACCAAGCCAACGATGATGCGGAAAAGAAAATTGAGGCGCTTCATTGTTTTGGGCTGGCGCGGGCTGTGTCGGCTTTGCTTTTCAGTCAAGACCCAGACCCTATGGTGGCCTCGATGGAGGTGGTGTATGAGGCGTCCGCTACAACGGATAAACCTGTGGACTTGTTTGATGCAGCCATTCAGCTGCTGTCCGGCCCGTAGCGCAAATGGCGTGGGCATTTTTATCGCTATCTAGGTTTGTATGGCAGTAGACAGTGCCTTGGGCTCACGGTGATACGCCGAAGCGGCGGGGCCTGGCCCAGCCAATCTTCCGCTAATCATTGCTTGGCGTGCGGGTGATCCGACGTCGAGCGGGTTTAAAGAAACATATTTGTGTCGATGCCAACTTCAACTGTTTTCGTTCACCCGACAAAGCGAGAGCGAAAAGTGAAGGCTGGTTTCTATTGGCCTGCGTTGTTGTTTGGAACCGCTTGGGCGTACTCGGAAGGCTTGATTGCGCACGGCGGCCGACTGGTAGCCACAGACGCGATGGCTGCCCTGATTGCCCTCTATGGAGACCAAACCGGTCACCCATCGGCGATTGGCGGTGCTTTGCTGCTGTTCATCGCAAAAAACTTCTACTGCGCAATCCGTGGGAGCCGTTGGGTGCGTAGATCGTTACTTCAGCAAGGCTATAGGGCACTCATACAGCGACCCGGTAGCCAAGTCAGCGTCGTGTGACGCGATGTAGGGGCCAAATGCCACCACATCAACAGAAAGAGCAGTTTCAGGGGGAAGTTTCCGTGCAGTCACAACACCGCCCAACCAAGCTGGCCGCGCTCATTGGCCTATGCGCCGTTTTCGTGCCACCGGTCGCCGTGGCGGCCGGCATCGTTACCGATGGCGGCACCGCCACGTCGGTAAGCACCGGAGCCAACGGCCGCCAGACCGTCAACATCGCCCCCAGCGTTGGCGGTGTCTCACACAACACCTACACGTCGTTCAACGTGGGGACGGCAGGCGCCGACCTGAACAACACCACGGTCGCCGCCCGGACGATCGTCAACCAGGTCACGAGCACGAACCCCTCGCTCATTCAGGGCAATATCGCCGTGCTAGGCCCGCGCGCTAACGTGATCATTGCCAACCCGAACGGCATCACGGTAGACGGCGGCTCGTTCACCAACACCGGCAACGTCGCGCTCACGACGGGTCAGGTGTCCTTCAACGACTTCACAAACGGCACCGGCCAGCTGCAACGCAACGTGGTGCTCAACACCAGCTCGGGCGCGATCAACATCGGCCCGGGTGGTCTGGCCGGAGCGATGCTCAACCTGGAACTGATCGCCAAACAGGTGCGCGTGGCCGGCGCCGTGCAGAACAGTTTCACCAACCCCAATAGCAAGGTCCGTATCGTCGCCGGGGATAGCCGGGCTGAAGTCGACACCAGCGTCTCGCCCACCGACAACCTGGACCCCTGGGTCAGCTACAGCAGCACGGGCAGCGGTACGCCGCTGGGCTACGCCATCGATATTGCGTCGGGCGGATCACTGACCGGCGGCCGCATCGAGCTGATCGCCACCGACCAAGGCGCTGGTGTGCGCCACGCTGGCTCTGCCTTCGCCACGGCAGGGGACTTCGTGGTTAGCGGCTCCGGGGATCTGCAACTTGTCAGCGGCACCGTGCGGGCAGCCAACGACGTGCTGATCGGCTCAGCCGGTCTGACGGGTGGCGGTGCACTGACTGCCGCGCGCAACCTCCAGATCGCTTCCAATAAGGTGCACCTTGACAGCAGTACCCTGTCGGCGGGCACGACGGGCCAGACCGGTAGCATCGTGATCGGCAGCGCGGGCCAAGTTCACACCGAGCCCGTCACCATCGACCACAGCACGCTGAGCGCAACCGGTGGCGTTGGCCTGTTCGATGCAGGTGCCGGCGTCTCGATGATGGCGACCCAGTTGAATGCCACGCAGAACGTGATCGCGCAGGTCAATTCCCTGACGCTGGCTTCTGATGCGTCTGGCACGAGCCAGTGGACTTCGCAACAGGGCACGGTAGCGATCACCGCGCCCGGCGCAGTGCAGCTCACCGGCAGCAAGATCGATGGCGTGGGTGGCACATCCGTTCAGGCGGGTTCAATCGCACTGATGTCCGGAAACGGCAACGCGAGCACCGCGCAGTCCTCGGGAGGCGACGTTACGCTCAACGCCACGGCTGGCTACAGCCAGACCGATTCCAGCGTCATCGCCGCAGGCAACGCCACGATTCACGGCAGCAGCGTCGCCATCGCGTCGTCTGCATTGCCGGCCGCCGTCGCGGCCACGGCTGGCGGCGTACTGATCCAGAGTGATACCGATCTGACGAACACGGCTGGCCTGATCCAGGGCCAGACGCGCAATACCGGTGCAGCAGCCTCCGAGGGTGCCGTCACGCTGCTCGCCGGCGGCACGATTCGCAACGATGCGTCGGCAGGTACGCAGGGCATCCTCTTCGGCAAGAGCGACGACGTGGTGCTGCGCGCCGGTGGCGACATCGTCAACCACCAGAGCCGAATTTTGTCGAACGCCAAGCTGACTCTGGCTGCCCAGGGCGATGTGCAGAATCTGCTCGACAAGACCATTGGCGCGAACGGCGAACAACCGGCGACCTGGACCAGCAGCGGCACCCGCTGGCTCTTCTTGCGCAACCACAGCACGGGCTTTGACGTGGACTACGGCAGCATTCCGGCAGTCGGGCAGGTTCCGTACCTCGTCTCGCAAACCGGTACTACGATCACCGGGCGCAACGTCAGCAACATTGGCGGGCAGATGCTGGCCAACGGCAGCGCCGACATCAGCATCACGGCCGCGAACGTCTTCCATAACGAAGCGCTGGCCAGCGGCTCAGCGCACTTCAGCCGCAGCTGCATGATCTTCTGCCGCAGCAGCGCATCGAGCACCATTGCGACCACGGGCGGCGCGATCTCCGCTGGCGGAAATCTGACGATCCATGCGGGAACGCTCGCCGAGAACATCGGCGGCCAGGTGCTTTCGGTCGGTGACATGACGGTCACGGCGCCCAAGGTGCGCGCGGTCGGTATCACAGGCTACACCGCACTCGCCCGTGACCGCGGCTTCAAGGCGTTCTTTGGCGACAACTGGGCGCGCCTGTACGCCGCCGATGTGGGCGGCAACTGGCTGGCCATCGGCGGGGCGTTGACGATCAACGGCCAAGGCCAGATCGAAGGTGGCAGCTTTGATGGGCAGACCGTCACGGCCAGCAACGGCATCGTGACGCTGCGCGCCAGGTCGCGTCAGCCGGTGGCCATTGATTCGCACGTGGGCTTGACCTCGTGGCTGTGGCAGTGAGGCGATGTGTATGTTGCTGAAATTCACGCCGCTGGCCCTGGCAGCACTGCTGCTTGCAACGACCACCCACGCCCAGACCCCGCCGCTCGAAGACCCGGCCCAGCGTGCCTTGCGCGAACGCCAGGAGGCCGAGCGCCGCCGCGAGGCCAACCAACCTCCGCCGCAAATTCAGGTGCCGCAGGCTGTGCCGGACGCCGCGAACGTCGAATCCGTCGCTGAGCCCGGCACCACCTTTGCCATTCACCGGATCCAATTGAGCGGCAATACGGTGCTGGACGACGCCACGGTGGCGGGCATCACCCAGCCGTTTGTCGATCGCGATCTGGGCACCAACCGCATCAACCTGCTGCTTCGCAGGCTCACCGAAGCGTTCGTGCAACGCGGCTTCGTCACCACGCGCGCCTACTTGCCGCCGCAGAACCTCAAAGAGGGCGTTCTGACCATCGCCGTCGTGCCGGGCAAGGTGGAGAGCCTGCAGATCAACGGGAAGACGGTCCGGACCTCCGTGCCGAACCAGCCGACCGCCAGCGGTACGCAGAACGGTGGCTGGCTGACCGACGCCGGTACCGTCTGGTCCATGCCCACCGTGGGTGAGACGCTAAAGCTGACTGACCTAGAGCAGGGTGTCGACCAGATCAACCGCCTGCGCCGCAACCAGGCCGAGGTGCAGATCCTGCCCGGCCAGAGCCCTGGCGCCTCGGTCATTGCGCTGACCAACCAGCCGGGCGACCGCTTCCGTTTCAACGTTGGAACGGACAACTACGGCAGCCGGGCCACCGGCACCACGCGTTTGCGTGCCGGCATCGATGCAGACAATGCGCTCGGCTTCCAGGAGGCGCTGTCGCTGTCCTACATCGGCACGACCGACACCAATGCCGCCATTGCCTCGGCGGCGGTGCCGTTCGGCTACAACACCTTCAGCTATACCGGCTCGTTCTCGGAGTACAACAACCTCATCGGCGATACGGCGCTCGTCTACGGCCGCACCTTTGCGCACACCTTTGGTTGGAACCGCGTAATCGAGCGCGACCAAGCCGGGCGCACCGCGTTTGACGTTACGCTCACGCACCGGCGCACTGAGCGCGAGGTCAACAATCTGCTGCTCGATCCGCAGTTTCTGACGGTGGTGCGGGTCGCCATCAACGGGCTGCGCAAGTTCGCCGTGAACAACCAAGGCGGCTATGCCACCTGGGAAGTCGGCGTCACGCGCGGCATGCGCACGCTCAGCGCTAGCCAGGATGCCCCAGATATCAGACGTGACGAAGCGCACAGCCAGTTCTGGAAGCTCGATGGCAACGCCAGTACGCAGTTGCCCCTTCCGAGCCTTGGCAAGGCTGCGTTGGCGTACCGCGGCCAGGTGTCTGCGCAGTGGTCGAATGTGGCGCTGTTCGGTTCGGAACAGATCTTTGCGGGTGGCATGAGCTCCGTTCGGGGCTTCCGCGAGGGCCTCATCAGCGGAGACCGTGGACTGACCTTGCGCAACGAAGCCGTGTGGGCGAATGCGCCTTCGGCTGGGGGCGTGCGGATCGAGCCCTACGTCTTCCTGGATGGAGGCCAGACGCAGTTGGTGGCCACGCAGCACTGGCAGTACGTGGCGGGTACCGGTGTAGGGGTGCGGCTATCGGCGGCTTATGGCAAGAACGTGCTGACCAGTGAGTTGCTGCTTGGCCGTGCGCTGGTGCAGCCGGCCGAGCTCGGCGCCAAGCCGACGGTCCTGTTGGCGACCTTGAACTGGACTTATTGAGCAACGGGTACGCCAATCCGACACCTAGGATCATGAACATGAAGATTCCCAAAGGCGCAACGATCAAGGCTGCATACCGTTCAGCCTTTCAAATTCCATTGCGTCACCCTTTGCTTACGGTGCTCACCACCGTTGGTCTTCTGATGCTGACCGTAGCGGGTACCAACGGGGAGTTCCGACCCTGGATTTTCATGACGCTGCTCATGATGGCGCAGACACTAGTAACGGTGCCGCTGCAAGTGGCCGGATATCGACTCGTCCTGCGCCGAGAGACGAATAACCAAGCGTGGTCGCTTCAGACGGTCGCCTTCTGTCTTCTTGCGGTGTTGTCGGGCGCAGGGTTCATGTTGATCGCCAAGCTGCGATTGATGTTGGGCTTGATCGGTGCGGTTGGTCAGTTTGGGCTCTATTACCTGTACTACCGCCTCATTCTGGCTTTGCCCGCTTTGGCGACGGATGCTGGACGTTCCCCTCTCCGCCTTTCGTGGAATGCGACGGCAGGGCGCGTCTGGTCGATCTTTGTCGTCATGACCGCTGGCACGGCGCCCATCATTGTGGCGTCCGTGCTGATGCTGACAACGGGACAGGTCTCTATGGTTGACGTTTCTCAGACGCCGATTGGATCGGTGTTACAGGCGGCGACCGCAGTGATCTCAACGTTCCTGGTCGTGGGGACCATTTCGGCGATCTATCAGAACTTGCTGGGCGGGTTGGACTTCCCTAGTGGATCTGATGAGGTAGCACCGAGCGACGCTGTCCCACTTGGCTAAATGGCACGCGCCGCTATTGTCGACGCCGACTTTGCACTGAACTTATTGACAAGGATTTCTGACATGAACACAACGATCCACCGCTTCGCCATAACTGCATTGGCCGCAGCATCGATTTCATCCGCATGGGCTGACGCCCTGCCGGCGGGTGCTGTGGCCGTCGTCAACGGCACGCAGATCACGCAAGCCCAGTTGGACCGAGCGATTGCACAGACCGGCGTGGCCGCGAATCCGAACGTCGTACAAGCGCTCAAGCAGCAGCTGATCGCGCGTGAACTGTTCCGCCAGCAGGCTGCCAAGAATGCCGCCTACGAAAAGCTGCCGGCGGTGAAACAAGCCGTACAGGAGGCGCATGACGCGGCCATCACTCAGGCTTGGCTGAAAGACAACATCAAGCCCGCGCGGGTGACGGATGCGCAAGTCAAAGCGCGCTATGACGCGATCGTCTCCAGCCTGGGCGACAAAGAATACAAGCCACGTGTGATCCAGGTGGGCGACGATGTCACCGCCGCGCAGGTCATCGCGCAACTGAAGCAGAGCGGCGATTTCGCCAAGTTGGCACAGCAGTACAGCACGGCGCCGAACAAGACGCGTGGCGGCGAGATGGATTGGGTGAGCTTCAAGGTGCCGGCCGAAGAGGGCAAGACGCAGAACTTGCCGCTGGCACTTGCGCGCGAGATTTCCGCATTGCAATTGGGTGCGACCAGCGCTGCCCCGGTCGAAGTGGGTAACCAGCGCTACATCGTGAAGCTCGATGCGATGCGGCCGACGCAAGTGCCTGCATATGACGCCGTAAAGCCGGCCATTAAGCAGGCGTTGGAGACGGCGGAACTCGAACGCGCCACGGTACAGGTAGTCGGAAACTTGCTGAAGACTGCCAAGGTCGTTCAGTGAGGTCCATCAACTGCAAATCTCGGTGACGCGGTCCGGTAGCCGGTCATGGATGGCAACCGGCCGGCATTAACGGTCAGCACAACCTTCACGCACAAGGAGCGCGCGTGCAACAAGTTTTGAGTAAAACCTTTGGTGGGCTCTCCCGCCCGTATTACTTCCGACATTTTGTATTCGGCCTGATCTTTCCCGTCTTCATCTTCTGGATGTTGTCGCACGCGAAGCCATCGTCCGGGCAGCACGCGTTCCCCTTCACGCTCGTGATTATCGCGATCCTCAATACCGTTCTCTATCCCTACGCACGGTTCGTCTACGAGGGCGTGATTGGCTTCTTGATGGGCTCGAACGTGTTGTTCGTCAATGCCTTCATCGCCCTGTGGTGGAAGTTGGTCACGATGGCACTTTGCTGGAGTCTGGCGATCTTCATCGCCCCGATCGGCCTCGGCTACCTGTACTTCCATCACAGCAGGGCGCGATAGCCCGCTGGCTGCAAAGGAAATCGCTTTGGGACAGAAGGCAACGCCTCCCATGATTTGGCACAGCGGCGGCTGGGTCCGGTCGGCACCGTCGGTCGCGAAACCGCTAAAGCAGACGGCGGCTCCGACGCCGGATCGGGCTGCGAAGCGCGAACTTTGGTTGACCCGCGCCTGGAGACGCAGAGCTGACGGGGCATCGACGCTCTACGCGGGTGATTTCCGCATCCTGGTGTCCTTCACGGGTCGCTCGTGGAGTTACAACATCGAGACGGTTAAGGGCGAGCCGGCGAGTTGGTCGAAGTCCGGCTTCGCCAGCCTGCCAGACGCCAAGATGGCCACCTTCGACAAGATCACGCGCTTGCAAAGAGCGTCAGCGTAAGTCGCCCACCCATACGTCGGCGGCTTCGTAGCGCCGCTTACCGCCCGTTTTGCGGCAGCGTGACGAGGAACAGCAGGTGACCTTGCGCACTTCAGTGATTTGCGCGGATCTTTCTGGGGTGCTACATACCACCAATGGTCGCCGGCGCACCCCCACTCCAGTTTGCGAACGTTATTCAGTGGATGGAAACCCAACAGTTGTTGGAACGGTAGACAGCGCGCAGCTCCTTCAAGAACTCCAACCTTCGCCTGCGCGCGCCCGAAAACATCCGAATCTGGCGAGGCCATCGCCGCCCATCGTTCCTGCCGAAGAAATGATTGCGCGCTTCGGCGGACTTGAACCGTAAATGCGACACCCTCAAAACCTTGCGGTCATGCAGTGGCGCTGACACAAACATGCGCCATGGATGCATGTCGAACAATACGCCAGGCGGATACTGCAGCGAATTGCCTCCGCGCTGTGGAGGGGCGCCCATCCACTCGAATACAAGAATGACTTCGTCCGCCTCGTGTTGGTTGTGCCGGTAACCAGGTCGCGAATCGTAACAGTTCAGACCGCTGTCCCCGTTCCATGCAGAGGTACTGAACGGAATAAATCGCGCCGATTTGATAATCCTGATTGCTTGCCACAAACCTGTATGGTGAAATAGCTGCATTTATATTTTGAACGTCTGGCGAGTTTTAAGAATAATCATGCTACAAAATCGGACCAAGTCTATTGCGTTTCTGTACCTGTTCGCTGCATTGCTGTTATACGTTGCGGTCACCTTGGCGTTGGCGGCGTTGGCTGTGCCGGCCGGCGACAAGGATTTTCTGCACATGGATAGAACGTTTGGCCCGCTGGCCAGCAACGTGCCTGGTGCAGCGATTTGGCCAGCGATCATGGACCTGCACGGCAAGCTGGGCGGAGTCTTTCCGACACCGCTGGCGGTTCTGGCGTGCCTGATTCTCCTGAGCATGGCCGCGCTCTCCCGGGCGAAAAGCATCAGCCGGCAAATGCGGAAGGATGCGGCGACTGCGCGCGACGAAGCTATTCGGCAACGCGTTCGTAAGCACGGCGCATAGTCACGCAGCGCGGCGTTCAGTTGCGAGCTTGCGCGCCACCGGCTGTCGGCCAAATTTCGGCAATCAGCTTCCTCCAATGCTGACTGATTTTAGATGCGCGAATATCTGTATTCAAAAAATCTAATTATTTCGCTTCCTTAAACTGGTGGCGACTATTATTTACTGCTTTGGGTGTGGCGTACATTTAGAATAATGCGCCCGCCTTGTTGCAGTACGTCGGGCGTCTAGCAACAACTGACATGCCACTGATGGACGCCACGACCCTTCTTCAGAACCTCTTTGCACCAACACGCCGCCTATACACGCTGGAGGGGGACGGGGCGCTTGCAGACCTTGCGGTGGAAGCCTGGCTCGGTCGGGAGGCGCTGTCCGAGCTGTTTGAATGGCGCGTGGTGGCCGTCAGCGCCAATGCGCGCATCGCGCTCAAATCGTTGCTGGGCCAGCGCGTCACGCTGGTCACAACGCTGGCCGATGGCACGCAGACCAAGCGCACAGGCCTGATCCGTTTGGCTGAGAAGCTTGGCGCGGATGGCAGCCTCACG
>Ga0068854_100000027_pt1 | contig 117836 bp, 102 predicted proteins | sample KBSCornC42_FD_66590 | JGI IMG/M metagenome (GOLD analysis project Ga0068854, IMG submission 66590) | Corn rhizosphere microbial communities from Kellogg Biological Station, Michigan, USA - KBS Corn C4-2 | ecosystem: Host-associated > Plants > Roots > Rhizosphere > Soil ... | reverse complement strand
ACCGGAGCCTTGGCGAAAGTCGGCGTGGCGCAAAGCGCGAGCGCGCCGAGCCCCGCCCCGGCGAGCAGCGTGCGACGGATTGTCATGTAAAATCCCCTTAGACCGGCCCCTTTGGCCGACCGGGAATCGGGTAGGACACTTTTGTGACAGTACGATGTAACGGAGCCGGTATGGAGGCGGCCGGCACGCTATCCGCTGCGGTACATCGTGACTGCCACTGGCCGGCAGGAAAGACTCAGCTCAGGTCCAGAGGTCCTCGATCACTCCCGGATTAGGATAGGCCACCAGCATGTCGACACCGTCGTCGAGCGTGAGCTGAGTTTCGCCGGTGGCCAGCCATACGCCCCCCGCAGCGAATGCTCCGCCGTCGATATTGCCCTGGCCCGAAAGCGGGATCAGCCACAGCGGACGGCCATCGCTTTTGAGTGTGCCGCTGCCCGATCTGCGCCAGCGCTCGAGCACGAATTTGGGGCCGTCCGCCAAAATTTCGCGGCCGGGCGAAATGTCGTGGGGTTTGTAGGCAGCGACATAGGGCACCGGGTCGGCGGCCTCGACACCCTTGTCGAGATGCAGCTCACGATCGCTGCCATAATCGTAGAGTCGGTAGGTCAGATCCACATTCTGCTGGATCTCCACCAGCGTCAGGCCCGGGCCGATCGCGTGGATCGTGCCCGCCGTCGTATAATAGCTGTCGTCCTTCTTGACCGCTTTCCAGTCGAGCAGGCTTTCGATCGATCCGTCGAGCGATGCGGCGCGCAACTCGTCCTTGCTCATTGCCTGCAGCGTCCCCAGCGCGATCGAGGCGTGGGGATCGGCCTGAAGGATGACCCATGCCTCATCCTTGCCGCGCGGATAGCCCTGGCGTTGCGCGGTCGCGTCGTCGGGATGGACCTGAACCGAGAGCCGATCGCTGGTGAACAGATATTTGATCAGCAGCTCGGGACCGTCCTTGCTGCCGTCCTGCGCGCCCGGAACCTCGAACCAGATCTCGCCGACCGGAGCACCGCCTTCGGGGACGGATTCGAAAGCGGGCCACAGGTCGCGCCGGCCCCACGGCTTCTCGACACGCTTGGTGGTCAGGCGAACGGCGGACATTATCTCACTCCCCGGCAGGATCGGCGGCGAAACGAAGGCCGCGCTATGCCGTCGAACGTCGGGAAAGGCGATGGCGTTCCGGCGAGAAGGACCAGATTCGCCGCGCCGGTCGCGTCATTCCTGGCCCGCCGCCGCAACCCAGGCGGCGAGGCACGCGGATTTCTGCTCCTTGCGCCACGGCTTTCCTGCCTGCGCGCCGAGCGCTTTCAGGCGTGCTTCGATGTCCGCTTCCGAGCGATCAAGCAAGGCCGCCGCCTTGTCCCTTAGCGACTTCTCGTCCAGCTCGATCGCTTCGATCCCGCAGCGATCGAACGCGAAACGTAATGCGTCCCGGACCGCCAGGCCCTCCGCCACCGGCACATGGTCTGCAAAGGCGAGGCTGTAAGCAAGCAGGTCGGTGATCCAGGCGGCACGATTGACGAGCAAGCCAGCGACGATTCGTCGCCGGGGTATATGTGCTAGTCCATCGAGAAGGCGTCGTAGATTGGCCGCGGCCAGCGCGTTCTGGCGGCGGCGTCCTTCCACCACCGCCGCCGTCATATCGGCGTTCGTGCCCTGCGCGTTCGAGGCCATTTCGGCCGCGACGCGGTAGGGCTCCGATGACAACCGATCGCCCTCTTCGTGCGTATTCAGGAACATGGAGAGCAGGACGCGCGGCTCGCCTTGCTCGATCGCCACCCCCACCACGACCGCGCCGCCCTTGCAGGCCCGCAGGCCAAGGCCGGTACTGGGAATCATACCGAGCCCGCGGCGATGCGCATCAGTTCGGCAGCGGTTCTTCGATCTTGTCGACCCACTCCGGATAAAAGCAGGGCTGGCGGCTCGACCAGCCCGGCGCGGTCGCGGCGGCTTCACTGATCGACTGGAGCAGCACGCGCCGCTTTTCCGGATGCAGATGCGGCAGGGCTGCAGCCGCGCAGAAGGCGCCTGGCAGCCAGGGTCGCACACCGCCGCCGACCAACCGCTCGTAAAGGAAGCGGTAGGATGCGAAGCTTTCGAGCCGGCCCTGACCGAGGTCGAATGCGGTGACCGTCACCAGCGGCGAGAAAAAGGGCTCCATCTGATCGAGCCCGCTATCGTCGGGAAGTGCGTCGCGGATATGATCCAGCCGGCTGTAGATGCGCGCCTGCGCCTTGATGCTCGCGGCCTCGACCACGTCGCGTGGCCAGCGTCGCATCGCATCCTGCCGGGCGAGCCCGATATCCAGCGAACGCCGGATGTACCGCTGCGTGCCTGCGGGGAAGCCCGCAAATTCCTTCATTTCGGCCAGGGCCATCGCCCCATCGGCCGGTCGCATCTGAACGCCCATACTGCCCTCCCACCCAGAGAGAAGACATAGGGTTAGCACGGCGATAGTTTCCGGGCCCTTAACCCTGCGTTTTCGCTCTATTCAGGAGAGAATCACGGATACCCCGCCCGCGCAACGCGCATTTTCCTAGGAATAGACGAAATGCGACGAGCCGAAGGCCAGATATTGTGGATGGCGGGTTTTCGGCCAGTCGCTATTGGCTGACCGGCGCCAATTCTAGCGGGCGCGCTTCGCCTCTTCCTCGGCGTCATAACCTGACGACGGCGCCGGATCCTTGCCCTTTCCCGGCTGCGTATTGGATGGCGCATCGGAGGTGGGAAAACTTTCGTCGAGCGCGACGTCCAGCTTGGCATCCTCGTCCGAGGGATTGCGCTTCAGCCGCTTGACGTCCTCCGCGTCGATGGCCGTACGAACTTCGGGGGCCTCCGGGGCCTTCGCCGTATCGATGGCTTGGTCGGTCATGGACGGTTCTCCTCACGCTGCAAACGCCCACGCTGGCCCTCGCGTTCCTGCTTGCCGGGTCCGCGCGGCTCGAACATGGTGCGCGCAACTTTATATCTTGAGAGGGGGCCTGTTTCCGATGCACATCAGCCTGATCGCCGCTCTTCTGCTGACCGCCACCACACCCGTCTTTGCCGCCGACGAAAAGCCGGCCACGCCCGAATTCGCGCCGCTGCCTGCCGACAAGACGATCCACCAGAGCGCGGTGATCGCGGGCAAGCCGGTCGGGTATGACGTGACCGTGGGGACGATCCCGATCAGCGATGCCAAAGGCAAGAAGATCGGCGAGGTGGTGTTCACCGCTTATACCGTGGCGAACAAGGCGGGTGCCCGGCCGGTGACCTTCGCCTTCAATGGCGGGCCGGGCGCGGCCTCGGCCTTCCTCAATTTCGGCGCGATCGGGCCGAAGCGCGTTCAGTTCGGCGGGCAGGGCGATGCGCCTTCGGACAGCGCGGTCGCGCGCGATAACCCCCATAGCTGGCTGGATTTTACCGATCTGGTCTTCATCGATCCGATCGGGACGGGTTTCAGCCGCAGCCTGGAGGATGAGGCCGGCACCAAGCGCGATTTTTTTACCGCGCAGGCGGACATCGAATATCTCAGCCGCGTCATCTTCGACTGGCTCAACAAGAATGGGCGGATGACTGCGCCGCATTATCTGGTCGGCGAAAGCTATGGCGGCTATCGCGTACCACGCGTCGCTTATTTCCTGCAGAGCCGGCTGGGCGTCGGCCTCAACGGCATCACGATGGTGTCGCCCTATCTGAACCCGGGCGCAGTCGACGGCGGGCAGAATGCCTTGTCGCCTTTGCCCTACATGATCTCGCTGCCGTCGATGGCGGCCGCGAACCTGGAACGTCAGGGCAAATTGACCGGCCCGGTGGCTTTGGCCGAGGTCGAGAATTACGACCGCACCGAATATGCGGCCGATCTGTTCCGCGGCCGATCGGATCCCCAGGCGATCGAACGCATGACCGCCAAGGTTTCGGCTTATATCGGGCTCGATCCCGTGATCGTCCGGCGGAGCGAAGGGCGGGTCGATATCGGCACTTATTTGCGCGAAGTGCATCGCGCGGAGGGCAAGATCGGGTCGGTCTATGATTCGAACGTGACCGCTTACGATCCCTTTCCCGGCGCGCCGCAGCAGCAATCGAACGATCCGATCCTCGATGCGATCATCGCGCCCGCGACCGGCGCCGCGGTCGATCTGATGACCAATCAGGTCGGGTGGAAGGTCAATGCGCGCTACAATCTGTTGTCCTACGAAGTGAACGGCGCCTGGGCCCGCGACAATAGCGATTCGCCGGTCAGCGACCTGCGCAAGGCGATCGCCAACGACCCCAAGATGCAGGTGATGATCGCGCATGGCATGGACGATCTGTCCTGCCCCTATTTCGCAAGCCGGCTGATCGTCGATCAGATGCCGGGCTTCGGCGTGCCGGAGCGCGTCAGGCTGAGCCTCTACGCGGGCGGGCACATGTTCTACAGCCGCCCCGACAGCGCCGCGCAGTTTCGCCGCGACGCGCTGGCAATGTACGTGCGGTAATCTCCGTCTCCCGAGACCCCAGCTTTCGCTGGGGTGACGCGATTTTTTCTATGGCGCACCAGGGTTGACCCCCCGCGCATGAGGGACCATTTGCCCAATCGGAACGAATCAGTCCGATTTGAGCAGATGCGTCTTTCGAACCTTGCCGATTATGCCGTCGTAATGCTGGCCGCCGCCGCGCGTAGCGATGGCGCGCGTCTGAGCGCGACCTGTCTGGCGGAAGAAACCGGCGTGCCGCTGCCGACCGCGCAAAAACTGGTCGGACGGCTGGCTGCGGCGGGGCTGATCGTCTCCTCGCGCGGCACCGGCGGCGGGTTCAAGCTCGCACGCTGCGCGGCGGAGATCAGCCTGGCCGACATCGTCGAGGCGGTCGAAGGGCCGATCGCGATGACGTCCTGCGTCGAGGCGGGCCGGCACGATTGCGGCGTGGAGCATAGCTGCCGCGTCAAGCCGCATTGGAACGCGGTCAACAGTGCCATGCGCGGTGCGCTGGCGGGCGTAACCCTGGAGAGCCTTGCGGCCGAGGCGGTGCACTGATGGCGAGCAAGAATGCAGAGGCGCATGCCGCCGTCGACAAGGCCTATGAATGGGGCTTTTCGAGCGACATCGAGCAGGAGTTCGCGCCCAAGGGGCTGAACGAGGATATCGTTCGCTTCATCTCGACCAAGAAAGGCGAGCCTGAATGGATGCTCGACTATCGGCTCAAGGCCTATCGCCACTGGCTGACGATGGAGAGCCCGGACTGGGCCAAGCTCAAGATCCCACCGATCGATTATCAGGACTCTTATTATTACGCCGCGCCCAAGGAGAAGCCCAAGCTCGGCAGCCTTGACGAGGTCGATCCCGAAATCCTGCGCGTTTACGAGAAGCTCGGCATCCCGATCGAGGAGCAGAAGGTGCTCGCGGGCGTCGAGGGCAGCCGCAAGGTCGCGGTCGACGCGGTGTTCGACAGCGTCTCGGTCGCGACCACCTTCCGCGCCGAGCTTGAGCGCGCGGGCGTGATCTTCCGCTCGATCAGCGAGGCGCTGAAGGAATTCCCCGATTTGGTCCGCAAATGGCTCGGCAAGGTCGTACCGATCCAGGACAATTACTTCGCGGCGCTCAATGCGGCGGTCTTCTCCGACGGCACCTTCGTCTATGTGCCGGAGGGCGTGCGCTGCCCGATGGAATTGAGCACCTATTTCCGCATCAACGCCGCCAATACCGGCCAGTTCGAGCGCACGTTGATCGTCGCCGACAAGGGCGCCTACGTTTCCTACCTGGAGGGCTGCACCGCGCCGATGCGCGACGAGAACCAGCTTCATGCTGCCGTGGTCGAACTGGTCGCGCTGGACGATGCCGAGATCAAATATTCGACCGTGCAGAACTGGTATCCGGGCGATGCCCAGGGCCGCGGCGGCATCTATAATTTCGTGACTAAGCGCGCGCTCTGCCAGGGCAGGAACAGCAAGGTCAGCTGGACCCAGGTCGAGACCGGTTCCGCCATCACCTGGAAATATCCGAGCTGCGTGCTGGCGGGCGAGAATAGCGTCGGCGAATTCTATTCGGTTGCGGTCACCAACAATTACCAGCAGGCCGATACCGGCACCAAGATGATCCATCTTGGCAAGGGCAGCCGCTCGACCATCGTGTCGAAGGGCATTTCGGCGGGCAAGTCGGACAACACCTATCGCGGCCTGGTTCGCGTCGGGCCGACAGCGGAAAATGTCCGCAACTTCACCCAGTGCGACAGCCTGCTGCTGGGCTCCGAATGCGGCGCGCACACCGTGCCCTACATCGAAGTGCGCAATCCCACCGCGCAGATCGAGCATGAGGCGACCACCAGCAAGATCAGCGACGACCAGCTCTTTTACGCCATGTCGCGCGGCCTCGATCAGGAAGCGGCGGTGGCGTTGATCGTCAACGGCTTTGCCAAGGAGGTGCTGCAGCAACTGCCGATGGAATTCGCGGTCGAGGCGCAGAAGCTGCTGGGGATCAGTCTTGAGGGGAGCGTGGGATGATGCCGATTTTGGCCTTGCTGGCGGCTGTGGGGGCGACGAGCGTCCACGCCAAATATCAGCTGCTTATCCCACCCCCGTTTCGCGGAGACTGGGACGAAAGCGCCAAGGGTTGTGAAGAAGGCGACTGGAGCAGCCACCTCAAGATCAAATCCCGAACTATCGAACCCTATGAGAGCGAAGGCCAACTAAGGAGCCTGAGAATTCTCGATCAGAATTCGATCGCGATCGTGGCTCGTTACAAATGGGCGGACGGATCGGAGGTTGCGAGCGAGAGGTTCATTCTATCGCCGGATCAACAGCATCTGACATGGCTGACGGGCGGAGAGCGCCATCGCCTAATCAGATGCCGGCCCAAACCCCTTTGAGATCAATGGACATCATGCTCACGATTGAAAACCTCTACGCCGAAGTCGACGGCAAGCCGATCCTCAAGGGGCTTAGCCTCGCGCTCAACGCGGGCGAGGTGCATGCGATCATGGGGCCGAACGGCGCGGGCAAATCGACGCTCGGCTATGTCCTGTCGGGGCGGCCCGGATACGAGGTGACCCAGGGATCGGCCAAGTTCGAAGGCGCGGACCTGCTCGAAATGGCGCCGCACGAGCGCGCGGCCGCCGGCTTGTTCCTGGGCTTCCAATATCCGGTCGAGATTCCGGGCGTGTCCAACCTTCAATTCCTGCGCGAGGCGCTGAATGCGCAGCGGCGCGCGCGGGGGCAGGAGCCTTTGTCGGGCGGCGATTTCATCAAGCTGGCGCGCGCGCAGGCGAATGCGCTGGGCCTCGATCCGGAGATGCTCAAGCGTCCGGTCAATGTCGGTTTCTCGGGCGGCGAGAAGAAGCGTGCCGAGATGGTGCAGATGGGGATCATCGACCCCAAGCTCGCGATCCTCGACGAGACCGACAGCGGCCTCGACATCGATGCGCTGCGCGCGGTGGGCGCGGGCATCAACACGATCATGCGCAAGCCCGATAAGGCGGTGCTGCTGATCACGCATTATCAGCGGCTGCTCGATTATGTGAAGCCGGACTTCGTCCACGTACTGGCGGGCGGGCGCATCGTCCGCTCGGGCGGGCCGGAACTGGCGCATCAGCTCGAGGCCGAAGGCTATGCGGAGATTGCGGCGTGAAGATCCTCCCCGGAACGGGGAGGGGGACCGCGCCGCGCAGCGGCGTGGTGGAGGGGCCGTGCCACAAGCGCGCGGCCCAGCCGCTATCCCCCTCCACCGCCTGCGGCGGCCCCCCTCCCCGTGCCGGGGAGGATCTATGACTGCCGTCCCCACGCGCCGCGACGAAGCCTGGCGTTATAGCGACTTGGACGCGCTTGGCCGCGTGTGGCCCGTGCCCGTGCCCGACAAGATCATCGTCGCGGCGGGCGAGAGCCGGCAGGTCAGCCTGGTTCAGGACGCGCCGGCCGATCAAGTGATCGTGCGCGATTATGTGATCGAGGTCGGCGTCGGCGCGTCGTTCGCGATGCAGCTGGTCAACGCCGGCGGCAAGCTCGGCCGCGTCGCGCTCGACGTGACCTTGTATGAGGGCGCGTCGTTCGATCTCGACGCAGCCTTGATCGGTGGCGAAGGCCAGACGGTCGAGCTGGTCACGACCGTGCGCCATTTCGAGGCCAACGCGACCAGCCGGCAGGTTGTGCGCGGTATTGCCGGTGCGAAATCCACGCTCTCTTATCTCGGCAAGGTCGCGGTTTCGCGAGACGCGCAGAAGACCGACGCGGTTCAGTCGGTGAAGTCGATGCTGCTTGACCGCAGCGCGACGGTAAACGCCAAGCCCGAACTCGAGATCTACGCCGACGACGTGAAATGCGCGCATGGCGCCACGGTCGGCGAGCTCGACGCGCAGGCGCTCTTCTATCTCGCCAGCCGCGGGCTGCCGCCGGCCGAGACCAAGAGCCTGCTGCTGCGTGCGTTCGTGAGCGGGCTGTTCGACGGATCGGACGACGAGGCGAAATTCACGGCCGCGATCGATGCGGCCTTGGGGAAGTTGCTGTGAGCGCCTCTTCCACCCCGTTCGTCCTGAGCGAAGTCGAAGGACGTGTTTCGACTTCGCTCAACACGAACGGGAATCCTCTCGATGTGTTGAGTGACTTCCCCGCCATCCCCTCCGGCTGGGCCTATCTCGACACCGCCGCGACCGCGCAGAAGCCCAAACCTGTGCTCGACGCGATCGCGCGGGCTTATGGCGAGACCTATGCGACTGTGCATCGCGGCGTCTATCAGCGCTCGGCCGACATGACGCTGGCGTATGAAGCCGCACGCCGTCGCGTCGCGAAGTTCATCGGCGCGGGGTCGGAAAACGAGATCGTGTTCGTGCGCGGCGCGACCGAGGCGATCAACCTGGTCGCTGCGAGCTGGGGTGGGACATTCCTGAAAGCGGGCGACCGCGTCCTGCTCAGCCAGCTCGAGCATCATTCGAACATCGTACCCTGGCAGCTGCTGCGCGACCGTATTGGCATTGAGATCGATGTCGCGCCGCTCACCCATGACGGCCGGATCGATCTCGACGCGGCCGAGGCGATGCTGACCGAGCGGCACAAACTGGTCGCGCTCGCGCACGTCTCGAACGTGCTCGGCTCGGTGCTCGACGTACCTCGCGCCGCCGATCTCGCGCACAAGGTCGACGCGAAATTGCTGGTCGACGGCTGCCAGGCGGTGCCGCGGCTTCCGGTCGATGTCGCGAGCCTCGACTGCGACTTCTATGTTTTCTCGGGCCACAAGCTCTATGGGCCGACCGGGATCGGCTGCCTGTGGGCGCGGCCTGAAACGCTCGACGCGATGCCGCCATATCAGGGCGGCGGGTCGATGATCGACAAGGTGACGTTCGCGCGCACCACTTATGCCCCGCCGCCGACGCGGTTCGAGGCGGGGACGCCGCATATTGTCGGCGCGCTCGGGCTCCATGCCGCGATCGACTATGTCGAGCGCATCGGTCTGGAGGCGATTCACGCGCATGAAACCGCGCTGGTGCGGCAGACGCGCGACGCGTTGCGCAATCTCAACAGCGTCATTTTGTTCGGGCCGGAGGATTCGGCCGGAATCGTGAGTTTCGCGGTCGAGGGGGTTCATCCCCACGATGTCGGCACCATATTGGACGAGGCGCAGGTCGCGATCCGCGCCGGCCACCATTGCGCGCAGCCGTTGATGGAGGCGCTGGGCGTGCCGGCCACCGCGCGGGCGAGCTTTGGTGTCTATAATGGTCCGGCCGACGTGGACGCGTTGGTCAAGGGGTTGGAACGGGTAAGGCGTATCTTCGGATGAATGAGGAACGGAAGATCGAGATCGAGGAAGTCAGCGAGGCCCCACCCGCGCCGCCGAAGGCGCGCGTTGAGGATGCGGACGTGCATCCCGCCGATGCCTCGCTCGAACGCGCCAAGGATTATCTGACCGGCTTCCTCAAGCCCCAACCGGCTGTGGCGCCGGGCGAGGTTGGCGGCGATCTCTACGAACGCGTGATCGACGCGCTCAAGGAAATTTACGACCCCGAAATCCCGGTCAACATCTACGATCTCGGGCTGATCTATGGCGTCGACATCAGCGACGACGGCCATGTCACCGTAACGATGACGTTGACCACGCCGCACTGCCCGGTCGCGGAATCGATGCCGGGCGAGATCGAATTGCGCGTTGGTTCGGTGCCGGGTGTGGGCTTGGCGGACGTCAACCTGGTCTGGGATCCGCCATGGGACCCGCAGAAGATGTCGGACGAGGCCAAGCTCGAACTGGGGATGTTGTGATGACCAGCACGCTCCGCGCCCGCCCCGCTGCGCTCACGCTGACGCCCTCGGCCGAAGTGCGCATCGCCGACTTGATGAAGGACGCGCCCGCCGACGCGATCGGGGTCAAACTCTCGACCCCGCGCCGCGGCTGTTCGGGACTGGCTTATTCGGTCGACTATATCACCAGCGCCAATCCGATGGACGAGAAGGTCGCCACACCCGGGGGCGACCTCTATATCGACGGGCCGAGCCTGCTCTACCTGATCGGTAGCCGGATGGACTGGGTTGAGGACGATTTTACCGCCGGCTTCGTCTTCCAGAACCCGAATGCCAAAGGCAGCTGCGGCTGCGGCGAAAGCTTCACGGTCTAGCTATTTTCGGCGACCTGCCGCATGGGGCCGCGACATATCCGTTGCCGGCCTGATTCACGCTCGCCTCGCGAGACGATCAGGATCGGTGGGCCGACCTAGCTCAGCTGGTAGAGCAACCGCCTTGTAAGCGGTAGGTCGTCGGTTCGAGTCCGACGGTCGGCACCATTCAGACGTCGTCAGATAGCGGTATGTCCGTCGACGGCGTTTCGTCGGCCGGTTCCGCCGGCGCGATCGCGTTTCGGACGCTCATCGCCAGTCCGATCCAGACCAGTCCGATCCCCCAACCCGCCATCACGTCGCTCGGCCAGTGCACGCCGAGCGCGACACGCGTCCAGCCGATGAACAAAGCGGCGAACAAAGCGACGAGGATCGCGCCGTCACCACGCCCGAACAGCAACGCTAGGGCCACACACGTCATCATCGTCCCGGCGCTGTGCGAGCTCGGAAAGCTCCAAGTCGAGACGTGGTCAAGCCAATCCGTGGTCGGGGGGCGCGGGCGGCTCAGCACCAGCTTGAGCCCCTCAATCCCGAGCCGGCCGATCGCGATCGTCAGGAAGAGCCAGGCCGCGTCCGCCCGCCGTCTCTGCGCGAGCAGGAAGGCGAAGCCGACCAGGCCAACCGGAATCATGACCGCGCTCCCGCCGAGCGCGGAAAGACGGGCGATCGTGGGCGCGAACGCCTGCGACAGATGCATGCTGTAGTGCAGTCGCCAATCGACCTGGAACCACCAGCAGATCAGGCTGGCGGCGATCATGAAAGTGCCGCTGGCGATCAATAACGTCGCCTGTTGATCTTCGGGCGCAAGTCTCATGCCGGCGACTTCGGCGCGCCGTGCTTTGGGAAAGCTTGCTGCGGAAATGACGGCCCCATTGCGCCGGTCTAGCAGCAAGCGCGGGCGAGGTCAGTCCCGTTCGCTTAGACGTAGGGCTCAGCCCGCGCGTTTGCGCCGGGTTTCCCAGCCCTTCTTGGCCGCTGCTGAACGATCCGCGGCCGAACGGCTTGACGAGGCGGCGCCGCCTCTACGGCCGCCCTTGCGCGACGAGGCGTGGTTTTCCGTCTTGCCGCGGCCCGAGCCCGATTTCTTGCCGCCGCCGCTTTCCTTGTTCACCGTCGCCCAGGCGCGGCGCTCAGCCTCGTCTTTCGAGACGCCGCGATCCTCATAGCCTTCCTCGATATGCTCGGCCTTGCGCTTCTGCTTGTCGGTATAGGCGCTTTTGTCTCCACGCGGCATGACCCGACCTCCTTCATCGCGATGAAGAACGCAGAACAAAGGGTCCGGCTCCATTTCTGGAGCCGGACCCTTGTTTCAAATCCAGTGGGCCCGGACGGGCTTATTCGTAGTCGGCGCCCAGATTCTGCGTGCGCGGCGGCGCGGCGGCGGTGAGGCGCAGCGCCTCGGCCGAAGCGGCCAGCGAGCCGATATCGTCTGGCGTGTCCTCTTCGTCGACCTGCACGCGCTGCAGCGCCTGGACGACCGCCTCGTTCAGATCGTCGGGGACGACCGTCTCTTCGGCGATCTCGCGCAGCGCCACGACCGGATTTTTGTCCCGGTCACGATCGATTGTGAGCTCGGCGCCACCAGAAATCTGGCGGGCGCGCTGGGCTGCAAGCAGCACCAGATCGAACCGGTTGGGAATCTTGTCGACGCAATCTTCGACGGTAACGCGCGCCATTCTGAACGCTCCGCTTGACCAAGCATTTGGTGTGTTGGAAGGCGGGCGAGATAGGGCGAGCAAGTGCCAGAGTCAACGAAAACACCGAAAAAGCCGAGCCTCGGCCGCAAGAAGCACTTCACGGTCGAGGGCAATCGCCTGACGCCGCTGATCGCGGGTCCCGAAAGACTGGAGGCGCTGATCGGCCTGATCGATGGCGCGAAGCACAGTCTGCGGCTGCTTTATTACATCTATACCAACGACGAAACCGGCCGGATGGTACGCTCTGCAATGGAGCGCGCACTTGAGCGCGGCGTCAAAGTATCGCTGATCGTGGATGGGTTCGGCAGTTCGGCCAAGCCCGATTTCTTCGTCCCGCTGGAGGCGAAAGGCGCGGACATCTGCCATTTCCTGCCACGCTTCGGACGCCGCTATCTGCTGCGCAACCATCAGAAGCTGGCGCTGGCGGACGAGGCGATCGCAATCGTCGGCGGCTTCAATGTCGAGGATGGCTATTTCGACGACAAGAAGGGCTGGCGCGACCTGGGTATCCGGGTGGAAGGGCCTGCTGCCAAGCGCCTGGCCGGCTATTTCGATGCCCTCGCCCGCTGGACGCACCAGCCCAAGGCGCGGCTGCGCCAGCTCAGGCGCGCCTTATCCAGATGGAGCAATCCCAAGGGCGGCAAGGCCTGCTGGCTGCTGGGCGGGCCGACACGGCGGCTCAGCCCCTGGGCGCGGGCGTTGCGGCTGGAGGTGCGCAAGGCACAGCGCCTCGACATCATCGCAGCCTATTTCGCACCGACACCGCGCATGATGCGCGCGATCGAAAGTGTGCCCAAGCGCGGTGGCGAGGCGCGCGTGATCACGCCCTCCAAGACCGATCATGCCGTCGCGATCGCGGCTGCGCGCCACACCTATCACCGCTTGCTCTCGCGTGGGGTGAAGGTGTTCGAATATCAGCCGAAGAAGCTGCACACCAAATTGTTCGTGATCGACGACGTCGTCCATATCGGTTCCGCCAATTTCGACGTGCGCAGCTTGTTTCTCAATCTGGAGATCATGCTCCGGGTCGAGGACAAGCAATTCGCCGACCATATGCGGCTTTATTTCGATGGCGAGGCGGCCGATTCGCGCCAGATCCGACCGAAAATTCACGAGCGCGCGGGCTGGCTCACCCGGCTGCGCTGGGCGCTGGCTTATTATCTGATGGCGGTAGTCGACGCCTCGGTCACGCGGCGCCTGAGCTTCGGGGTGGATCGGTAGCCTCCCGGCGGAGGCCGGGGCTGCTAGGCGGCTAGCGCTACATCTTGGCACGACGCGGCTCGCGCCCACGGCGTGCTTTCCGCACGCCGACTTCGCGCTGCGACATGCCCCCGGCATGTCGCTGATCGCGCTCAGTCCTTCCAAGCCCAGTAAAGCTGAGCCGGCGGGATATTGATCGGCTCGAACGCATGATCGATGCGGTCGAAGCTCATCGCCAGGAAATCGCGCACCTTGGGCGAGAATTGATAGACAAGGAAGGCGCCGTCCTTGCGCAGCGCCGCATGCGTCTCCGCCGCGATCTTGGGGCCGATGCCTGCCGGCAGGGTCGAGAAAGGCAGGCCGGAAAGGACATAATCGGCCTTCTCATGGCCATGATCGGCGATGATGCGGCGAACGTCGGCGGCTGAGCCCAAGACGGGCACGAAGCGCGGATCGACGATCGTGCGCGCCAGATAATCGATGAAGTCGGGATTGGTGTCGATCGCGATATAGGTTCCATCGGGGCCCATGCGATCGAGGATTTCCTGGCAGAAGGTCCCCACGCCCGGACCATATTCCACGAACAGCCGGGTGCTGGCCCAATCGGTCCGCGACAGCATGTGCCGGATCAGCTTCTTCGAGGATGGGATGATCGACCCGACCATCACCGGATGACGGAGGAATCCCTTGAAGAACATTGCAAGCGGGCCGGGGCCTTTGCTCACATGGCGGCGCTCGACACGCTTGAGCGCCTGCTCGGCGACCGGAGAATTCATGCCAAAACGACCCCTTCAACCCTATACGTCATTGATCCGTCGCAAAACTGACTTGGCTTGGCAAGCGATGAGACTCGTTCTCGGGTCCAAAAAGGTCAGCGCGGCACGCCGTTCCTGAGACGAACCGTGGCCGCGTTACGACAGGCGCCCAAAGGAGCGCCCAAGAGGCTTGCGGCCAAAAAAAAAGGACCGGTACCCGAAGGCGCCGGCCCTGAAAGTTTTAGGAGAGGATGCCTGAAAGGCAGTTTGCCTATGATGGTATCGCTATCATTGTGCAATTGCGAAGGAATATTTTGCAGTTGCGAATTGCGCAATTCGCATTCACAATTTGCGTCGTTACGATAGGATGTCGGCGCCGGTCCGTTTCCGGCGAGCGAGGAGATGGGTATGCGCAGGCTTCCCCCGCTGACAGCCGTCGAGGCTTTCGTCCAAGTTGCACGCTTGGGCTCCGTTAAGGCGGCTGCAGAGGAGCTGGCGCTCTCGTCGCCTGCGCTGAGCCGGCGCATTCAGAGCCTTGAGCGTTTCGTCGGCCGCCCTCTGTTCGAACGCCGCCACCAGGCAATGATTCTCAACAACGATGGCGAGCAGCTGCTGGCCCGCGTCGCCCCCGCGCTCGATGCGCTGGCTGTTGCAATCGACGCAACCACGGGCGAAGCGGATTTGCTGCGTTTGCGTTTAAATGTGCCGCCGCTTTTTGCGTCGCAGCGGTTGATCGGCAAACTCCCCGAACTTCGCGCCAAGCATGAAGACTTTCATATCGATATCGATACCCAGCCGCATGCGCTGGCGCGCTTGGGCGAAGGGCTGGACGCGGCGATCGTGATCTCGCGGGAAATCGATCCCGCGCTCTACTCGCGCAAGATCGCGCAAAGCCGCGTAGCCGCGATCGGCTCGCCCAAGCTCAAGGAAGGGCCCAACGCGATCCGCGAGCCCGACGATCTCAGCCGCGCCACCATCCTGGTCCATCGCGACATGCAGGAGCTTTTCAATATCTGGCGCGAATCGATCGGCCGGCCCGATCTCGAACCGTTCGCGATCGACCATTTCGATTCGGGCCAGTTGATCCTGGATGCCGCAGCGCAGGGTCTGGGTGTCGCTTTCATGCTCGACGAGCATGTCGAAGGTTCGCACGATCCGCGTCTGGTCCGCATCTTCGATCATGTCGCGGACGCGTCGTACAGTTACTGGTTCGCCTCACGCCGCACCGGCCTGTCCAACCGCGCGGTGCGCATCTTTCACGATTGGCTGTTCGCGACCATTGCGGACTGACCCGCTCCGAACGGGAGTGGGGCCGCGCAACGCCGTGGCTGCGCCGGCGGCCCCTTCTCACGCTTCGTCAGGGAAGATTAAGCGACCGTCGCCTTGACGATCTTGCCGGGGCTGCGGGGGGGCTCGCCCTTCGGGAGCGCATCGACATGCTCCATGCCTTCGACCACCTCGCCCCACACGGTATATTGACGGTCGAGGAAGGTCGCATCGTCGAAGCAGATGAAGAACTGGCTGTTGGCGCTGTTCGGATTGGACGAACGCGCCATCGAGCAGACGCCGCGGACATGCGGCTCGGCCGAGAATTCGGCCTTGAGGTCGGGCTTCTTGGAGCCACCCATGCCGGTGCCGGTCGGGTCGCCGCCCTGCGCCATGAAGCCCGGAATCACGCGGTGGAAGACCACACCATCGTAAAAGCCGTCCCTGGCGAGTTCGACGATCCGCTCGACATGGCCCGGGGCCAGATCCGGGCGCATCTTGATGACGACGTCGCCGCCCGTATCGTTGCCGGTGTCGAGGGTGAGCGTCAGGGTTTCGTCGGCCATTTCGGTTCTCCGGGTTTTATCGCCCGTTCGTGCTGAGCGAAGTCGAAGCACTGTCCTTCTTCGTACGAAGAAAAGGCAGCCCGTCGACAAGCTCAGGGCGAACGGGAGGGAATCAGTTTGATCGCGCTTAAGCAGCCTGTGCGGCAGGCGCCAGCCCATATTCGGCGGCCATCAGCTCATAGGATCGCCGCCGCGCCACATAATCGGGCAGGATATTGACCAGCATCAACTCGTCCGCACCATAATCTGCCGCTACTCCATCGAGTCCGCGCCGCACCTCAGTGGGGGTGCCGAGCAGGGTGCGCCGGCTCCGGCGGTTGGCGTGGGGGTTGGCCTCGAGCCACGCCAGCGCCTCGTCGACCGGGGGCACCGGGATCGGCGTGCCGGCAATCAGGTGCGCGAACATCATCCGTGCGGGTGCTGCGAGGCGCTGAGCTTCTTCGGAGGCCTGCGCGGCGATCGTCCAGGTCGCGACCATCACGTAGGGCTCGGCGAGCCGTGCGGACGGGCGAAAGCTGCGGCGGTAATGCTGCGCGAGATGAGCGCCGTCCGAATTGATGAAATCGGCGAAGCAATAAGGCAGGCCACGTTCGGCGGCCCAGCTCGCGCTGTCGGGCGACGATCCGAGCATCCACAGTTCGGGCACACCACCCCCGGTCGGCATCAGATGCTGGAGCGCGGCAAAAGGGTGGTCCTCCGGCATCGTGCCGTCGAGATAGGCGGTCAGCTCATCGAGCTGTTCGGGGAAATCGCTCGGCATCCGTTTCGAACGGTCGCGCTGGAGCGCGAAGGCGGTGCGCTGGTCGCTCCCCGGTGCGCGGCCGAGGCCGAGATCGATCCGGCCCGGCGCCATTGCCGACAGCATCGAGAAGGTCTCAGCCACCTTGAACGGCGAATAATGGGGCAGCATCACGCCCCCCGATCCGACGCGTATCCGGTGCGTGGCGAGCGCGACCGGCCCGATCAAAGCCTCGGGCGCGACGCCCGCGAGCGAGCGCGAGGCATGATGCTCGGCCAGCCAGTAGCGATGATAGCCCAGCGCATCGGTCGCGCGGGCGAGGTCGAGCGTATTGCGCAGCGCCTCTGCGGCGTCGCTGCCTTGTGCGATCGGCGACTGGTCAAGCACGGAAAGACGGTAGGTCACGCCTGCGCATATGGTGCGCTTTTCCTGCCAATGAAGGGCTGACAAGCCCGACGGAGCGGCCTAAGGCCCCACCCGCGTAGGGAAGGGTGGCCATGAGCGAGCGCGAAAACGACATCGCTGAGCCCACGGATGCTCTCCATGAGGAGCCCGCGATCGAAGCGGATCATCCGGCCGAGCCTTCGCATGACGAGGATGACCGGCTGACGCCCGACTTCGTCGACGCCGTGATCGAATGCGTCGAGGCCGGCCAGGTCGAAACCGCGCGTTCGTTGGTCGAGCCGCTCCATCCGGCCGACATCGCCGACCTGTTCGAGCTCGCGCCGGCCGATCAGCGCCGGCCGCTGGCGGAAACGCTGGCCGACCTGCTCGACGGCGACGTGCTGGCCGAGATGAACGACTGGGTGCGCGAGCAGGTGCTCGAAGCGCTCAGCAACGAGCAGGTCGCCGACCTCGCGTCGGAACTCGATACCGACGATGCGGTCGCGATCATCGAGGACATGGATGTCGAGGATCAGCGCGAAGTGCTGCGCGCGATGGAGCCCGACGACCGCGCCGCGATTGAGGAAGCGCTCTCCTATCCCGAGGAATCCGCCGGCCGCCTGATGCAGCGCGAGCTGATCGCGGTGCCGGAACATTGGAATGTCGGCGACGTCCTCGATTATCTGCGCGGCAATAGCGACCTGACCACCGACTTCTGGGAAATCTTCGTGGTCGACCATGGCCACCACCCGGTCGGCACATGCAAACTCTCGTGGATTCTGCGCTCGCAGCGCGACGTGTCGGTCGCCGAAATGATGCAGCGCGAGCAGACGCTGATTCCGGTCGACATGGACCAGGAAGAGGTGGCGCTCCGCTTCCAGAAATATGCGCTCATCTCGGCCGCGGTGGTCGATCATAACGAGCGGCTGGTCGGCATGATCACCGTCGACGATATCGTCCACATCATCCAGGAAGAAGCGGGCGAGGATGCACTACGCCTGTCGGGCGCGGGCGACGGGGATATCAACGAGCCGATCCGGCTGACCGTGCGCACGCGATTGATGTGGCTGCTCGTCAACCTGCCGACCGCGATGCTCGCGGCTGCGGTGGTCGGCTTGTTCAACGGGGAGATCGCCCGTTACGCCGTGCTTGCGGCCCTGATGGGCATCGTCACCGGCATGGGCGGCAATGCCGGGACGCAGACGCTGGCCGTGGTGGTGCGGGCGCTTGCGACCAACCAGCTGACCGAATCCAATACATGGCGGATGATCGGCCGGGAATTTCGGATCGCGGCGACCAACGGGGTCATGCTCGGTCTGCTGATCGGCGGCGGCTCGTATCTCTATTTCTATACGTTTGCGATCGGGGCGCCCCTGTGGCGCGTTGATCTGGCGACGGTGTTCGGCCTCGCGATCCTGATCAACAATCTGGTCGCCGGTCTTTCGGGCGTGCTGGTGCCGCTGACACTGGAGAGGTTCCGGGTCGATCCGGCGGTGTCGTCGGCGGTGTTCGTGACAATGTGCACAGATTGCATGGGCTTCCTGTCGTTCCTCGGCCTCGCCGCGATCTTCGTACCCGGCTGACTTGATCGGGCGTGCAACTGCGCCACATGGGAAGGATGCCACTCAACATCACCAAGGTCGCGGTCGGTTGCCCCGACGTGGATGCGCTCGCGCAGCGTCTGTCAGGACGCGCGGTAGACGGCGAGACCTATGTGACGACGCGCTATCGCCCGACCCGACACGGGGAGCTGATCGGCGGATCGCTCTTCTGGATCGTGAAGCATCAGCTGATCGCGCGTAGCACCATCCTGCGCTTCGAAGAGGATGAGCGCGGCCATTGCCTGATCCGGCTCGCCGATCCGATCGTGGCGATCCGCGTCCGCCCCAAGCGCGCGCACCAGGGCTGGCGCTATCTGATCGAAGCGGATGCGCCCGCCGATCTTGGCGGCGACGAGACCGACGATCTCGCCAGGCTGCCGATCGGCCTCGTGCGCGAGCTGGCCTCGCTTTATTTGATCTAGGGTACAGCCCCCTCGATCACCCGCAGTGAACGTCGCCCGGTCCGCTCTTCTGGATCGAGCAGCGCGCGCCGCCGCGGATGGTCACGTCGCCGGGGCCCGACAGGCGCACATCGGCAGCGCGGGTCACCGTTGCGTCGATGTCGCCCGGGCCGCTGAGGGTTATGCTTGCTTCGCCAAGGTTGAGCGCGTCGGCGTGGATATTTCCGGGCCCGCTGAGGTGCATGACCGCGCGGCCGGCATGACCTCCGATGCGGATGTCACCGGGCCCACTCAGATTGAGCGTAACGCCGCTGGCTTCGACCGAGCCGACATTAATATTGCCGGGGCCCGAAAGATGCGCGCCGAAATCGCGCGTGCGGACCGTGTCGACATTGATATTGCCCGGCCCAGCGAGCGAGACCTCACCGACCATCGGCACGGTCACATCGATGCGCAAACGCTCGCCTCCGCGCCAATGCCACCCCGAAAACCAGCTGCCCGATTTGGTGCCGACATGCAGTTCGCCGCCGCGATTTTCGATCTCGAGCCGATTGATCGCCTCCTCGGTGCCGCTGGCATGGACGCCCACCGACTTGCCGGTGTGGACATAGACGTCGAACGGCGTGCTGTTGGACACGGCATGGAAATCGCCGCCGGTCGGGAATGTGCGTTCGGCGGCCTGTGCCGTACCCGCGCCGGCCAGGGCGATGGCGGCGGCGAATAGGATCGGACGGGACATCATGCTCTCCTTCTCTGGCGGTCTCAGCCGCAATGGACGGACCCAAGCCCGTTTTTATGAACCGTGCAGCGCGGACTGCCGACCACGTCGACGCTTCCCACGCCGTTCATCCGGACGTCGGCCGGGCCATCCACGCGCGCCTTGATCGATCCGGTGCCCGACATGTCGAACTCACCCCCACGTGCGGCAAGCCCGGCGAGCTCGATCGCACCGAAGCCGCGAACATGCGCCTCGACCGATCCCGCCGAGCCAGCGGCGGTGATCTTGCCCGCGCCGCCCATCTCGAATCGTGCGCGGTTGGCATGCAGCACCGGCAGGTCGATCGTGCCGGCGCCGCGGATCGCGGCCGCGAATTCCGGCCCGTCCGCCCGGTCGACGGTGATGGTCCCCGCCCCGGACAGGGTCGCCGCAGCGATGCGCGGCATCGAAACCTGGATGCGGATCGGATCGTGCCCGTTCATGTTGACCTGCTGACGGTTCCAGCCGATCACCAGCGTGCCCTGCACGACCCTGATGTTGAGCAGATCGAGCCATTTGGGATCGCCGCTCGCATGAATCGCGAATCGGGTGCCGGTATGCACGTCCACCTTGGCGGCGGCGGCAAGGTCGACCTTGTCGAAGCCCGCATTCGGGAAGTCGCGTTCCGCGGCGCACGCCGGGGCTGCGACGCTTAGCAAAAGGGCGGCGAGGACGAGTCGGCGCATCGGCATTCCTCCACTGTGTTAGTGAAGCGATACACTGCTATTACAGATGTAGTCAAGCGCTCGGCATGAGGCCCGCCAACAAAAAGGGCGACGCCCGTTGCCGGACGCCGCCCTTCGATTCGCTTGGAGGCGGAATGCTGATTAGGCGGGCACGGCCACCTTGTTGTGGATCGCTGCCGCTGCGCGGAGAATGTCGAGGATCTTCACCTGCGCGGTGGGCTCGTCGACCTGCTCCATTGCGGCCAGCTCGCGCGCGAGTCGGCTGCAGGCGGCTTCGAAAATCTGACGCTCCGAATAAGACTGCTCGGGCTGGTCCTCGGCGCGGAACAGGTCGCGGACCACCTCGGCGATCGACACGAGGTCGCCCGAATTGATCTTGGCCTCATATTCCTGCGCACGGCGCGACCACATGGTGCGCTTGACCTTGGGCTTGCCCTTGAGCGTGGCGAGCGCGTCCGACATCTGCGCGTTGGACGACAGCTTGCGCATGCCCACGCTCTCGGCCTTGTTGGTCGGGACGCGCAGCGTCATGCGCTCTTTCTCGAAACGGAGCACGTACAGCTCGAGTTTCGCACCCGCGATTTCCTGGCTCTGGAGTTCGACCACGCGGCCGACACCATGCTTGGGATAAACGACATAATCGCCGACAACGAAGCTCAGCGCCTTTGCAGCCATTTAGAGAGACCTTTCTGCTCAAGCGGACCGCAGGGCTCCATCAAGTCCGTTCAGGGGAACGGCCTGGTGGCAGCAAGGGCGGTCGGAAATGTTTCCTATGTGAAACGCCCGCATGGCGCTCACTTCTTGTCGGCGCTTGTAACAGAATTACAACCGTTATGCCAGCTTTCCGTAAAAGGCCCGGTCTGGTTAACGCGCCGGCGCCTTTGGTCACGCCGATACGGAAGCGATACGAAGACTAAAGATCAGTCGCCCTGACCCGGCTCGGGCGAGAAGTGATTCTCATATTTATCCGCCACGCCCTTCCACTCGTCGGCATCGGCGGGCGCCTCGCGCTTGCGGGTGATATTGGGCCATTGCGCGGAGAAGCTGTTGTTGAGCTCCAGCCACTTCTCCAGCCCGCCCTCGGTATCGGGCAGAATCGCCTCGGCGGGGCATTCAGGCTCGCACACGCCGCAGTCGATGCACTCGCTGGGGTTAATGACGAGCATATTGTCGCCTTCGTAGAAGCAATCGACCGGGCACACTTCCACGCAGTCCATATATTTGCAGCGGATGCAGGCGTCGGTGACGACGTAAGTCATGTCATGCTCCTTGGGACGCGCGGCGAATATGGCGCGGAGTTCTGAGCGTCAACTGGCGCCTCTTCCGCACGCCACGAAATTTTCTTTCCCCGCGCGTTGCTATCGTCACTCCAGCGCGCCCCGGGGGGCTTTCCCGCCGGGTCGCCGACCCTGCGCCGAAGGGAAAAGCAAAAAAACACCAGAAACGAACTTGATGATCTGGTGCTTGGGGTCGCCTACCCATTCGGCGGCGTTGCCAAATCTGAGAAACAGCCAAAATCGCTGCATAACGTACGCTTTAAGCGTACAATTGTCAACCGCCGCGGACGCCCATGTACCTGTTCCTCGTTCGCCTGAGGCAATCTCCGCTTCCGATCCAATTGCTCACGTCCCAGGCCCGCGCGCTATTGAACCTGCTTTTCCATCTGCCACAATAGCCGCCTTAGGGGGGATAAACGTGCGCGCACTGTCAGCTTTGGTGGCCGTCCTTTCGCTTGCGGGCGCGGCACATGCGGATCCGCAACAGGTCCGTCGCGGACCGGCACCCGCCTGGGTCGTGCCGTCGGAGATGCTGCCGGTACCTGCCAATGTGTCGGGGCCGATATTTGCGCGGCGCCAGGACGTGGTGGTGCACGTCAGCGATACAGGGCAGGCGCAATATAGCGGATCGCGTTTCAAGATCCTGCAATCGAACGCGCTGGAGCTCGGTAATATCTCGATCGCGTGGAATCCCGCCGCCGGTGCACCGATCGTGCACGAGATCAAGGTCTACCGCGACGGCCAGTCGATCGATGTGCTGCAGAACGCTTCGTTCGAAATCCTGCGCCGCGAGGATCAGCTGGAGGCGGCGACGCTCGACGGCATTCTCACTGCCGTTCTGCACGTCCCCGATCTGCGCGTCGGCGACGAATTGGAGATCGACCTCACCAGTTTCGGTAACGATCCGACCCTGTTGCACCATGAATCGGGGCTCCTCCTGCTCGCGCCCAGCCCCGCGCCCGGGCGCTATCATCTCGGGCTGACCTGGGAACAGGGACACCAGCCCAACGTCAAGATGACGGCGGACCTGGAGCCGGTGGCGCAAAGGAGCGCGCGCGCGATCGATCTCCGCTTCGACAACCCGCCCCCACTGTCGCCGCCCAACGACGCGCCGCCACGCTATCAATGGCAACGCATCCTCCAATATAGCGATTTCGCGGATTGGGAATCCCTCTCACGCCACTTCGCGCCGCTTTACGCCAAGGCGGCAACCTTGACTCCAGGCTCTGCGCTGATGACCGAGGCGCAGCGGATTGCCGCCGCATACCACACGCCGCTCGATCGCGCCGCGGCCGCGCTCAAGCTCGTCCAGCAGGACGTTCGCTACGTCTATGTCGGGTTGAATGGCGGCAATCTGCAGCCCGCCACCGCCGACGAGACCTGGAAGCGCCGCTATGGCGATTGCAAGGCGAAGACGGTGCTTCTGCTCGCCTTGCTGAAGCAGCTTGGGGTGGATGCGGAGGCGGTACTCGTCAGTTCGACGGGCAATGACGATGGGCTCGAACAGAGGCTGCCCATACCGCAATTGTTCGATCACGTACTGGTGCGCGTCCATATCGATGGCGTGAATTATTGGCTGGACGGCACGTTGCCACCCGTGGCGCGCGCGAGCCTGCAGCCTTTTTATCCCATCACCCGCGTGCTGCCGCTCAGCATCGCCGGCAGCCCGCTCGAGCGGCTCGCTTGGCAGCCCCCCGCAGTTCCCGACGAGATCAACCTCTATGATGCCGATGCTCGCGCCGGCTTCGACAAGCCCGCGCATATCGTCAGCACGACCGTCGTGCGCGGGATCAAGGGATTGCAGCAGGATGTGCAATTTTCGGCGGTAACCTCGGCGCAGCTGCTTGCCGCGTTCCGCCAGCATGCGATCGGCGACACATTCCAGACGATCGACGACGTGCAATGGCATTATGACGAGCAGGCGGGCGCCAGCATCCTCAAGATCAGCGGCACGGGCACGATCGACTGGCAGGACGACGGCAATGGCGCGAAATCGCTAGCTCTGCCCGGCGGCGGCTTCAGCCCGCCCGATCGCCGCGTGCGCACTGCCGATCAGGATGCCGAGGTGCCTTTCTACCAGACGCCGGACTTCGATTGCTATGTGACGACGATCCGGCTGCCCGCATCGACGCAGCCGAAACAATGGACGTCCAAACCCAGCTTCGTCCAGCATCTGTTCGGCCGTACATATTACCGCGCCTGGGAATTGCGCGACGGATCGGTCCGCATGGTCCGAACCTCGCGCGTGGAGCAGCCGGAGATAAGCGCCGCCAACGCGCGCCGCGACAATGCGCGTGTCGCTGCCTTCGACAACAGCATGGGCTGGCTCTCCTACGACCCGGCGGGGCGCAGGATGGCGGTCGGCAATGGGGAGCATGTTCCCGCCGCCGACGAGGTGGATTGGGCCAGCACCCCCAACGCCTGCCTGCCGCCGGGCGATCGGCAGGCCCCGGCGCCCACCGCGACTGCCGCCCCCGAAAAAGGCGATGCGAAAGCGGCGGCAACGCCCGTTCCCGACCAGACCCCCGACGCGCCGCAACGGCCGGCGTCGAACGCCCTGCCCCCGATCGACCAGCTCGCACGCCCCGACGAGCAGGCCGTGCTTGCCGAATTGGCGCGTGCGATGAGCGGCCCCGACGGCCGCAATCCGAAGACCATATTGCCGGTCCTCGACCGCGTTCTTGCGAAGCTGCCGCGGCCCACGATGCTGCGCGGTTACGTCCAGTTGATGCGCGCCGCCGTTTTGGGGGCGCTCGATCGGCACGCCGAAGCCATCGCCGCCGTCGAGGACTCGATCCGCTTGCTGCCGGGCTATTCCGGGCCGCTGCTGACCGCCGCCCAGATCTATCTCTATTCGAACAATCCGGGGCTCGCGAGCGACGCGCTCATCCGCGCCAGCGAGATTGATCCGGAAGACGTGCGCCGTGCGAGTGATTACGAAACCAGCGGTCTCCTGGGGCGGCTCGACGCCATTCGCGACCAGAAAAGGGCGCACCTGCTCAGCGACCGGTTGCTCGCCATCGGCTGGACCGGCTCTGGGGTCGGCAGCCGCTCCCAGCTGGCCGCAATGGCGATCCGGCAGGCGATGACTGAGGGTGAGGTCACGCGTGCGCGCTCGCTCGTGCCCAACCTTCTTGAGCCCGGCGCGACCTACCAGTTGCTCGCGGAGCGTGCCTTTGAGCCGATCTGGCCGGATCTGGAAAAGTGGGCGGGGCCCAACCTGTCCAACCAATGGGCCCTGTACCTGACCGAAGCCCGCAAGCGCTGGCTCGCCGGTGGCGACCTCGAGCGCGGCGCGGATTATGCGTCCGCCCTCCGCACGGCGGGTGACCTCGACACGCTCATCGCCGAGTTCCTGCCTCGGTTCGACAAGCCGGTCGACCCCCGGCGCGACTGGCCGCTCCTGTTCATCGCGCCGAAGCTCGTGAACGCGCTCATGACTCGCGGCCGCACGGATGACGCGCTCGCAGTCTATAAGAAGGCGTCGCAGAGCTGGCCGCTCGGCTCGTCCGCCAACGCGCTCAACCTCTATGCCAACGAAGCGAACGCGCTGCTCTACGCCGACCGACCCGCGGAGGCTCTCGCCAAGATCGACGCGGCCATCGCGGACAGCCACCGCTGGCCGGGCGAGATCAATGTCGATGCGATCGGCGGCATGCACCAGGCCCGCGCCTGCATATTGCACGCGCTCGGTCGCGATACCGAGGCCGCCGTTTCCGCGTCGATCGCCGGGCAGGTCGGCCATGCGAGCCAGCGCGTCGAGCTTGCCTTGTGCATGGGCAAGCCGGCCGAAGCCGAGGCGGCCCTGCTGAAGGCGTTCGCCGCTCCCGAGGAGCGGACAACCGCGATCGGCTTCATGCAGCCTGACGATGCGCCCGTCATCCCGACCGCCTACGCACGCAAGCGCCACGCGGATATGGAGGCGCTTCGGCGCAACCCGCGCCTTCTCGCCGCGCTCGCACCATTTGGGCGCATATTGCCGTTCGCCCTCAGCGACGGAGCGCCGAAAACGGCGAGATGAAGCGCAGCGTAGGGCTTTGAATATCGATGCTGAACGAAGGACCGCGAGGAGCGCCACGCATCGACCTGAGCGGCGACAAAGGCGCGCGTTGCGGAAGGGCCGCATCCGACCCAATAGCGGGCGTTCCGAAGGCTTTTCCTGAACTTAAAAACCAGTCATTGAAACGGGATGGATCATAGGGGGGTGAAAATGACGACTGATGCGAAGCAGTCGCTCACGGCATTTGCCGCAGTGACCTCGATCTTTCTTTTCGGCTACCTCTTCGTTCAGACTACCCGGGGCGTTGAATTTCCGCGTTGGATGCCATTTGCGGGCCTCGCCATCCAAGTAGTCAATTTCGGATGGTGGGTTATGCGGCACATGCATAATCGCAAAGTTGGACCCGATTAACGGCAGATTGCGACTGAACGCCAGGCTTGATTGGTTTTTTGGGCCAAAAGCTGCCTGTCGCGTTTCCACCACAAGCAGACCTTCTCGCGCCTTAATGGGATGGAAAGTGCGTCCGAATATCACGCTTCCATGATGAAAGCATTTACTGTCCTCATTACGACTGCAGCCCTCACCGCTTGTGCCCCTTCGCTTCCCAAATGCTCAGCCGCCGATCCCACGGTCATTGTAGCGGCCTTGCAAGGGCGAGAACAGTTCCGACAGATGCTTACGAGCGTAGTTCGATCCACTGTGACCGTGCAGATTGTCGCCCAGAAGGACCCATCCAACTACGAGAAGCGCCTGCACGCAGCGGTCAACCATGCGGTGGAGCGCCATGGCGTCGAGTGGGAATCTAACCTTGCCCAGTCATACTCCGCCGCCCTCAGTAAGCAGGAACTGGCTGACTTCTGCACGGCAATGAACAAAAACGATGGAACGAGCGTCCGCCGCGTGTTCGATCGAGTTGGTCCCGAAATGGAACGGAGGTCTAAACCTCTCCTTCAGCAGGCTGGTGAAGAGGTCGTCGAAGAGCTTCTTGCGGCGGATCATCGTCTGCTTACCGACGACATGCCACCCAAAGCGGCCCGACCGCTAACCACCTAACAGCCGCCGTTCCTGCTTATCAGTCACGGCCTACGAAACCAGCGGCGCGAGGTCGGTATAGCAGGCCTGCGCCTCGGGCGCGGGGCCGCGGCGTGCGGGCATTGCCTCCACGCGGATCACGCGGACGCGGTCGTTGAGTGGGAAGGTCAGAACGTTGCCGACCTTCACTTCGGCATGCGCGCGCTCGACGACGCGGCCGTCGATCCGGCAATGGCGATCCTCGACCAGTTTATGCGCGAGGCTCCGCGTCTTCACCAGGCGCACGAAGAACAGGAATTTGTCGATCCGCATCCGTCGCTAAACGCGCAACGCGGCGAGCGCGCCGAACGCGTTGCCGGGACGGGGCTTGTCGGGCTTCTTCTTTTTTCGGGCCTGGGGATCGTCGGCGCGTTTTCCCTTCCACACCCAGCCCTGCTCGGCGGTGCGGAAGCCCAGAGCGAGCATCAATTGCGCGAAGCTTGCCGGCATCAGACCGAGCGATGTGGCGAGCGCGGCGTCTGGGGCGAAGGCAGTGCGGCCGGATCGCGTGTCGTGCGCGTTGCGCGCGAGCCGCTCGACCTGATCGACGCGCAGCATCTGCGCACCGAGCGGCCTGAAGCCGGCGATCACGAAGGCATGGCAGGCCGCGCTGTCGCGCGGCGTAGGCGCCGAAACCGCGCCGATCGAGGGCAGCGCCGGCATCACCGCATTGTCCTGCGCGGCAGCGAGGGCGACCCGCCAGCGCGCTGGCTCGGGCTTGATCAAGGCGGGGACGAAGATGTCGAGCGTTCCGATCCGCACGCCAAGCTTGTTGACCGGGCCGCGCTGTTCGCGGTCGAGCGCGGTCAGCACATCCTCCAATTCCTCGCGCGCCAGCACGCCGCCGGCCTCGGCCAGGGGGGCGAGCAAAGCGCGCACCGCGGCGGGCTGCTCGGGATCGCGCGCGGCGGCGGCGATGTCGGCGAGAGGGCCGAGATGGCGCGCAATCTGGTCGTCGAGCCAGAGCTGGAGCCGGCGCGTCACCGCCTGGCGATCATTGGGAGCGAGTGCGTCAAGTGCCCGATGCAGCTCGATCCGCGGCGACAGCAAATTCTTGCCCTTGGTCAGTCGTGCGACGACATCGCCCTGCCAGAACAAGGCGACGGGGCGTCCCGCATCGGTCGCGAGGCTGAAGCCCGAATCCTCGTCGATCGAAAGCGCGCGCGCGCGCTGGCCGAGTTCGACGCCCAGCCGCCGCTCGGCCGCCGCCATCAGCCTTTTCATGTCGCCGTGACGAGCCTGCGGATCGGCCTTGAAGCGAAAGCCGATCAGCACGCCGATCGCTTCGCCATCGACCGTGACCGCCCCGTCCTCGGAGACCTTCATCGGCAGCAGATCCGCACCCTTGGCGCCCAGATCGCGCATCAGGACCGAGGTACGGCGATCGACGAATCGCTGGGTCAGGCGCTGGTGGAGCGCGTCGGAGAGCTTTTCCTCGAGCGCGCGGGTGCGCTCGGCCCAACGGCCGGGCTCGGCCAGCCAGTCGGGACGGTGCGCGATATAGGCCCAGGTGCGCACCGCGGCGAGGCGATCGGCAAGCGTTTCGACGTCGCCCTGGACCGTATCGAGCCGGGCGAGCTCGTCGGCGAACCAGTTGACCGGCAGATGGCGATCGTCCTCGCTCAAATGCTTGAACACGCGTCCGACCAGCCGGCTATGCGGCTCGGCTCCGGTCTTGCGGAAGTCGGGCAAGCCACATGTGTCCCACAGCCGCTTGACGGTGGCCGGGCTGCTTGCCCGTTCGCGTATCCCGGGCTCGTCGGCGAGCCGCTTGAGCACGGCGAGGTCGATCGCCTGGGGGGCGGCGCGCAGCACTTGGCTGGTCGGGCGGCGTTCCAGATCGGCGATCAGCGCGTCGACCGAGGCGAGGCTCGGCTGGCCCTCACGCCAGTAAAGATGATCGAGCGGCGGGAAGCGATGCTCCTCGATCGCGAGCACTTCCTCATCCTCGAATTGCGCGGTTTGCCCGCCCTCGAGACTGAGCGTGCCGAACGTGCCGTCGCGCTGATGGCGGCCGGCGCGGCCCGCAATCTGCGCCATTTCCGATACAGTCAGGCGGCGCGCCTTGCGCCCGTCGAACTTGCGCAAGCTGGCGAAAGCGACGTGCGCCACGTCCATGTTGAGGCCCATGCCGATCGCGTCGGTCGCGACCAGATAATCGACCTCGCCCGCCTGGAACATGGCGACCTGGGCGTTGCGCGTGCGCGGCGAAAGCGCACCCATCACCACCGCAGCCCCGCCGCGCAGCCGGCGCAGCATTTCCGCGACGGCATAAACCTCCTCGGCCGAGAAGGCGACGACGACCGAGCGCTTGGGCAGGCGCGAGAGCTTGGCGGGGCCGGCATAGGTGAGCGTCGAGAAACGCGGCCGCGTGATGATCTCGGCGTCGGGCGTCAGCGTCCTAAGCATCGGGCGTAGCGCTTCCGAGCCGAGGATCATCGTCTCCTCCCGGCCGCGCGCGCGCAGCAGCCGGTCGGTGAAGACATGACCGCGCTCGGGATCCGCGCTCAATTGCGCCTCGTCGAGCGCTACGAAGGCGAATTCGCGAGGTATCTTGTCGAGGCTATCGGCCTGCCGGCCGTCGCCCAGCGGCATCGATTCCGCCGTGGTCAGAAACCAGCGCGCCTTGTCGGGAACGATCTTCTCTTCGCCGGTGACCAGGGCGACGGAGTCCGCGCCCTTGATCGCAACCACCCGGTCATAGACTTCGCGCGCCAGCAACCGCAGCGGGAAGCCGATCAATCCGGACGAATGGCCGCACATGCGCTCGACCGCCAAATGGGTCTTGCCGGTGTTGGTCGGGCCGAGAACCGCGACCAGCGGCTGGGCGGCGAAACGCGTCATACCGTTGGGGAATGTGGCGCAAGTCGTGACAAAAGCAAGCGACTAGGCGGGGCAATCGGGCTGAGCAGCGCAGGATCGGTTCGGCGGCATTTCGCTGGCTTGTCATCGCTGAAGACCCGCAAGGCCAAGGATGCCTGAGAATCGTGCGGCCTGGGTCCGCCTGCCCGCCTTCGACGGTCGCCGCCAACGCCCTGTTAACGAGCGCGCGCTAAGCTTGGACGGCAGTAATGGGTGGGCGTCGCAAAATGGATCGCAGCGGAGAGCATGGCGAGCTCCGGCGGATGATGGAAGACTTCGCCAAGCTCATGATCAGTTCACGCGAAGACGGCAGCGCGGCGCTTCCGCAAGCGCGCCTCCTGTTCTCGCGGCGTTTTGCCGGCCACATGGCCGACGAAGCGGAATATCTTCGTGGGCTGGTGGCGTCTCCGGGCGGGTCGCGGCTTCTGCCGATCTTCCGGGATTATGAAGCGCGTGTCAGCCATTTGCGGGCTGACTATAGCGCGCATGTGCGAAAATGGACCCCGCAGGACATCGACCGGCATTGGCCGGAATATGTGTCGGCCGTGCTGCTGCTTCAGGACAGGTTCCGCACCTTGATGGACTGGGAAGAGCGAGAGCTGGTCCCTTAGGCTGCATCGAATTCGCACACTGGGCGAAGCACCGGCAGCCTTACGCTCGTCAGTTTCGTTCCCGTTTACGACTCGATTCGCCCGGAAAACGACTCGGTTCGCCGCACCTTTGCCCTTGAATCCAATGGATTAGTTTGACTTTAACCATTCTTATCCACAGTCCTGCTGCCCTGTCGGCGCAAGACCGACCTGTCAGGGTAGGAACGGGGCGTTTTGAAGATTCTGCCGGAAAGTGACGGATTCGGGCGCGGCGCGATCGCGCTGGCACCCGCGCGCACCGCAGGATTGTTCGATCGTGGCGCCTTGCGCCGCGGGATCGAGCGTGCGGCCGAAGCCGACCTCGTCGTCGATCTCGGCCAGCGCATCGGCAGCCGCGAATGGTGGCGCGGCCTTGCCACCTGTACCGCCCTGTGCGGCCTCGCAATCTCTTTTGCACCCGGCTTTGCGCCGCTCCAGGCCCCGGTCGCACCCGCGCTCGGCGAACGCCAGCAGCAGGAAATGAAGGCCGAGGCGATCGCGCCTTCAGCCTATGGCGCAGACACGGGGCAGCGCATGGCGCCGACCAATCTGGTCGAAAAGCTCACCGACACGCCCGAACGCCCCCAGATCCAGGTTACCGCGACACTCGGTACGGGCGACGGCTTCGCTCGGGTGCTCCAGCGCGCCGGTGTCGGGGCGGATGAAGCAAAGGCGATCGCAGCCAAGATCGCGGGCACCACCGATCTCTCGGAGATCAAGGCGGGCACCAAGCTCGACCTCACGCTCGGCCGCCGCCCCAACAAGGATGTGGCGCGCCCGCTCGATCATCTCGCCTTCCGCGCCCGGCTCGATCTGGCGCTGGCGATGGACCGCGTCGGTGCCGATCTCAAGCTCACCCCCAGGCCGATCGCGGTCGACGACACGCCGCTGCGAATCCAGGGCAAGGTCGGTGGCTCGATGCTGTCCTCGGCACGCGCGGCCGGGGCTCCTGCGAGCGCGATTCAGACCTGGCTCCGCGCGATGGGGCAACATGTCTCGATTCAGGGCATCCATACCAACGACAAGTTCGATATCATCGTCGAGCATCGCCGTGCCGCCGACGGCATGAGCGAGACGGGCGGCTTGCTGTTTGCGGGCTTGCAGCAGGGCAAGAAGGAATTGCGCCTGCTCAAGTGGACGCTGGCGGGCAAGGAGCAATTCTTCGATGCGGCCGGGGTCGGTGAGACGCGCGGCAGCATGCGCGCGCCGGTACAGGGCCATCTAACCTCCAGCTTCGGCCTGCGTTTCCATCCGGTGCTCGGCTATAGCCGCATGCACAAGGGCATGGATTATGGCGCGCCGATGGGCTCGCCGATCGTTGCCGCCACCGATGGCGTCGTCAATTTCGCCGGCTGGCACGGTGGTCATGGCAATTATGTGCAACTCAAGCAGTCGGCCAAATTCGGCACGGGCTATGCGCATATGAGCCGGATCGCGGTGCGCGTCGGAGAGCATGTGCGCGCGGGCCAGATTCTCGGCTATGTCGGTTCGACCGGCCTCTCGACCGGTCCGCACCTTCATTTCGAGGTGTTCGTGAACAATGTCGCGGTCAATCCGGCGGGCGTGAAGTTCCTCCAGGCGGCGCAGCTTGCCGGCGCGGAGCTCAGCCGCTTCAGGGCGACGCTGGCGCATCTGATGGGCCTCCGCAGCCAAGGCTAATCTTTAAAAGCCGTCATGCCGGCCTGTGCCGGCATCCCCCATCACCCTTGCGGCTGTCGTGAGCTGATGTGGACCCCGAACACGTCCGGGTGACGGCATATTTGCGGATCGGCGGCGGCACCCTATCTTGAGGCGGATGCCGCCTTCCCAAGACACCCTGCCCAATCCCGAGAACGGCTTCGCTGCGCTCCGCCGTTTCCTGCCCTATCTCTGGCCAAAGGACCGGCCGGAACTGCGCTTCCGCGTCGTGATCGCGATGGCGCTGGTGATCGGCGCCAAATGCATCACCTTGCTGATGCCCTTCGCCTATAAAGGCGCGATCGATCACATGGCCAAGGGGCATGAGGCGGTCGGCCTCGCCACCGCGCTGGTCGTTGCCTACGCCGCCGCACGCTTCGGCGGTGTGCTGTTCGACAATCTGCGCAATGCGATCTTCGAGCGCGTCGGCCAGGAGGCCGCACGCCGGCTCGCGCTGGAGGTGTTCGCGCACCTGCACCGCCTGTCGTTGCGTTTCCACCTGGAGCGCCGCACCGGATCTCTTTCCAAGGTGGTTGAGCGTGGCACCAAGAGCATCGATACGATGCTCTATTTCCTGCTGTTCAACATCGCGCCGACCATCTTCGAGCTGTCGGCGGTCTGCATCATCTTCTTCGCCAAATTCGGCCCCGGACTGGTCGCCGCGACCGCGGCGATGGTGGTGGTCTATATCTGGTTCACGCGCACGATGACCGAATGGCGCATCGGGCTGCGCCGCGAGTGGGCGGCGTCGGACGGCGAGGCCGCGCAGAAAGCGGTGGATTCGCTGCTCAATTACGAGACGGTCAAATATTTCAATGCCGAAGGGGTCGAGCAGCGCCGCTATGGTGAAAGCGTCCGCCACCTGATCGACACCACCACCAAGCTCGAGGTCAGCCTCGCCTGGCTCAATATCGGGCAAGGCTTCATCACCAATGCGATGATGGCCGCCGCGATGGCCTATAGCGTGTGGGGCTGGAGCAAGGGGCAGTTCACCACCGGCGACGTCGTGTTCATCAACACGATGCTCTCGCAGCTTTTCCGTCCGCTCGACTTCCTCGGCATGGTCTATCGCGAGATCCGGCAGGGGCTGATCGATATGGAGGCGATGTTCAAATTGGTCGACACGCCCGAGGAGGTGGTCGATCGGCCCGGCGCGCCGGCGCTGGTGGCGCAGGGCGGTTCGGTGCGGTTCGAGCAGGTCGATTTCGCTTACGATCCGGACCGGCAGATACTCCACGGGGTGGATTTCGCGGTGCCGGCGGGCGGGACGCTCGCTGTCGTCGGCCCGTCGGGCGCGGGCAAGTCGACGCTCGCGCGGCTATTGTTCCGATTCTACGACGCCACCGGGGGGCGCATCCTCATCGACGGCCAACCGATCAGGGAGGTCAACCAGACCTCGCTGCGGCGTGCGATCGGAATCGTCCCGCAGGATACCGTGCTGTTCAACGATACGATCGGCTACAACATCGCCTACGGCCGCGAGGGCGCGACGCAGGACGAGGTGATCGCGGCGGCGCGCGGTGCCTCGATCCACGATTTCATCCAGTCGCTGCCGCAGGGCTATGACACCAAGGTCGGCGAGCGCGGACTCAAGCTTTCGGGCGGCGAGAAACAGCGCGTCGCGATCGCGCGGACCTTGCTCAAGGATCCGCAATTGCTGATCCTCGACGAAGCGACCAGCGCGCTCGATAGCCGCACCGAGGCGGCGATCCAGGACACGCTTGGCCATCTCGCCGAGCGGCGCACGACGATCATCGTTGCGCATCGCCTGTCGACCATCGTTCACGCCGATGAGATCATCGTGCTCGACAAGGGCCGCATCGTCGAGCGCGGCACGCATGCCAGTCTGGTGGCGCAGGGCGGCCTCTATGCCGAAATGTGGGCGCGCCAGCAGGCGGAACAGCGCGAGGCCGAGCAGGCCGCCGAGGTCGAGGCGGCTTGAGACTCCTTTGCTGGGTCGGCCCTGGCGGGCCTCGGGCCTTGACGGGGACGGGAGCCCCCCATATGTGCGCGCCTTCGTTTGCGACCGGCCCCTTCGTCTAGCGGTCTAGGACGTCGCCCTCTCACGGCGAAAACACGGGTTCGAGTCCCGTAGGGGTCACCAGCGATTTCAAAGGCTTAGCGCGAATATTCTCGGTTCTGTCGTGCAATCATCCAAGATCCGACCGCTGACGCTTCGGCTGCCCCTGCGTTTCCCCGAACAGATTTCAGGCGAGCGTGCGCGCAGGCTTTTGCGAGATCTCAACGGCAATCTCCCGGCTCAAAGACTCGCCCAGCCTCGCCAGGACCCGCTCGGGATCAGGGCCGAACAGCATCGGGATTTGCGATGCATAATGATATAAGAGCGCCTTCTTTTTTTGAACCAGATCATCGTCGAGCTGAACCGATATCAGCCTACCGCTATAGGGCTGGGCCGCGCGGGCTAGGCGCGCAGTTTGACCAGCTGCGGCAAGCGCGGCGTACACGAGCGTAAACAACCTTCGTCCATTCGGGAACGGAACGGCGCCCGGTGCAAGATATTGGAGGATGGAGAGGCCATCGCGTCTCCGCGTGTCGCGCAAATCCTGCAGAGCGACGTCTCGCCTCAGCGCGCGATAAAATTGGCTTCGGATGAAGCGCAGCCAGGCATACGGAACGTCTTCGTAAAGGGTGATGCTGGAGAGAGCGCCCTGCTTGAGCAGGCGAAAGCCGACCTGTCTGCAGGCGACATGGTCGATATGGTTACCGATGCCGGCGGGGAAATAGAAACGCGCCTCGGGATAGGAATTTATATAGCCGACCAACGTTTTGCATAACGCATCTGTCACACCGTCAGGCCCCGGGCTTGCGCGAAATGTGAAGGGAAATTTTTTCCGCAGTAACGCTTCGGGGTAACGGACATAATCGGCCTCGACGCCAACCGACGCCCAGGCGGCGCTGTCCTCCGCCGTTCTTTGAGAATTGATCGCCGTTCCAAACGAACCGGAACTTTCGGACGGCGGCATATCGTCGCACTGCGGGTCCGAGGTGAATATGTTCAATATGAGCGTTTCCGCGCGACGGCCTGCGTCGGCAATTATCTGTCCCCCGCACGACAGAGCGACATCGTCACTATGGGGGGAAATATAGATTTGTTTCATGACGAGCTCAGTTGGTAGGGAAAATGCACCAATAAGAAGATAACGATCGGTACTGGGTCTGCGCTGGGAGTCCGGTCCTCATCGGCTCTAATCACTGGGGCCGGGAAACAGGATATCGGACGATACGACATGTTTGCCCGGGAGCGGATTTACCGCGCCGCGGCCATGCTATGAGGATGTCGCCACTGCCCTCTTGTGCCGTTACCATCAACTCGTGCGGCCCTCTCAAGACAGGGACCAAAGGAAACTATGCGCTTTCTTTTTACCTGCATACCGGGCCTTGGACACTTCCATCCGATGGTGCCGCTCGCCGAAGCGCTGGCGCGGGCGGGGCACACGATCGCCTTCGCTACCGCGCCGTCGTTCGCAGAAGTCGTCACGGCCGCGGGACTGGAGGCTATTCCGGCGGGGATGGATTGGGATGAGCGGCATTTGTTGCAGACCGTCCCCGAACTTAGGCCAATTCCTCAGATGTATCGTGGCGAGTGGATTATGAAGAACATCTTCCTCGATCGCTCGCCCCGTTCGATGGTGCCGGACCTTCTCAAGATAATCGGCGCCTGGCGACCCGATATGATTGTCGCGGGATCGTTCGAATATGGGGCCGCGTTAGCCGCGGAAAGTGCGGGAATACCCTATGCCAACGCCAATTACACAATCCGCTGGAATCCCTGGATCCTGAAGCTCGCGATGGGCCGCTCGATCGGAAAGTTGCGCAAGAGCTTCGGCCTCTCCGAAGACCCCGATCTCCGAGCGTTCGGGCGTTATCTTGACTTATGCTTCGCACCCCCATCCTGGACGTTTGAAAGCGCGCTCTTGCGACCAGCTCTGACGCGCTTGGTCACGGCCAAGGTGCTGCATTCGGACTTGCCGCTTCGCCAGCGCGTTTCGGGTATCCGCGCGCTTTTGTTACAGCGGATGTTCGCGCGTGCAGTGCGACGGCAAAGCGACTTCCACCGCCAACCGCCACCTACGCTGCATTTCGTGGGGCAGGCACCGGCGCGCAAGCAGGCGCCGGAAACGCTCCCCTGGATGAAGGGGATGCCACGCCAGCCAATCATCTTCGTGAGCCTTGGAACGGTGCTGAGCGCCGACTACCCCGAGATATTCGAGAAAATCCTGGCCGCGTTGGAAGATCAGCCTGTGAACCTGGTCCTCACCTTGGGGGGGAAAGGTGATCCTGCCCGATTTGGGCCCCGGGCTCCGAATGTTCGCATCCTGCCGTTCGTCACGCAGGAGGAGATTCGCGCGCTGCTGCCGCAGGTGGCGTTGTGCATCAACCATGCCGGCTACAGTTCGGTGATGGAGGCGCTTCTACACGGCGTTCCGCTGGTCTTGTTCCCCCTTGTCTCGGACGCGCCAATGAACACGCAGATGTGCCTCTCCAGCGGGGTCACACCGGAACTGCAACCAAGCGTATGGGGCCTCAGTCCGAAGGGGTTGCCCGTCATCAGGCCGGAAAAGCTCACGCCCGAAATCATACGCGAAGCGGCCATGAAGGCGCTTCACGATCCGTCTTATCGGAATGCTGCCCGCAGGCTGCAACGCGAGCTGGCCGATCGCCTCTCGCCCGACGATGCAGTCGGGCTGCTCGAGCAAATTGCTAGCCGCCGAAGCGAATAAGATGGGATGGGCGCCGTTCGCATCCCGATCAAGCTACTGTGGACGACCGGCTGCCTTGATCATGGCCATCGCGCTTGGGATTCATTTCCCAACCCGTCGCGTGCAATGGGTCCAGCACCGATGCTGCGTCAGTCAAGCCTGACACCTGCTTGCGTACGGGTCCTTCGTCGTCACTCCGGAGCGCCCAAATAAAAACGCCGCCGCGCCGAATAGCGCGACGGCGTTTAGCCGGTAATCCGGAAAGATTAGGCGAAAGTGATGCTGGTGCGACGACGACGCATCGCCGCCCCGACCATGCCGAAACCGGCCAGCATCGACAGCCACGTTGCCGCTTCGGGCACAGCCGCGAAGGTCATCGTGCCGGAGAAGGTACCGCCCCGGCTCGACGTCTTGCCGATCACCTCGATCGTGTTGAGAACGTTCGTCAGGATCGAAATATTGTTGACCGCGAGGAACTGGCCGCTGGCGTTGCTCGGCACGACATAATGCGTACCGTTGATGATCAGATCAGTGATCGTCAGCTTGTTGGAGGAGCTCGAAAAGCTCGTCGAAATCGAGCCGCTGCCTACCCCGGTCTGCGGAATGGTGAATTCAAACTTGTCGTCGAAGGTCAGCGCGGTGCTGAACCCATCCCCGAAATTCGCCGTAATGGACGGCGTGAACGGCGTTCCGCTCGTGATCTGGAAGTGCAGCGGATCGCCCACGTGATAGGTGTTGAACACCGTCGCATCGGCGGCCGAGGCCCCCATCAGCGCCACAGCGCCTGCGGCTGCAAGCAGGCGAATCTTACCCATAGACATAATTAGGTCCCCCTTTTCCCACCATGTCGCGACCCACGGAAGCAACGGTTAAAAATTCCCTTACGCCGATTCGGCCCGGCTATGAAAGGTTGATTCGAAGTTAACGCTGCCGCGGAGGCGTTTTTTTTGAGCCATTGTGGCGTTATCTTCGCACGCGAGGGCGGTTTTGCAGCGCTCTAGTCTCCGCGCGGGCCGTGCTCAGCCCCGACGATTTTGGGCGCCGCGCCTGGCGATTCGCTCAGGGCCGGCGCTTCGGGTTGGCTAACGATGTTTTGCGGTCTGAGCCGCCGGCTGACTGTCGCATCAGCGATTCGGAGCGACGAATCTCCGCCCTTATCTGCTTCGTCAGCGACCGGCTGGCGGTCCGCACTTGGATGGACGCTTCGGGCTCGTTCATGGGCTTTGGTCCGGCATTGACCAACCGCAGATAAATCCCGCCTTCATCTGTCGGCGAGAAGAAGAAGGGATATAGGGAGCGGCCGCTGTCCCGCGTCCCTTTGCCCGCGGCACGATTGATGTACTCTCGAATGGCCCCCACTTTGAGCCACATAAGTTGCGATGGCGCGGATACGCTTTCGTTTTGTACCAATGCGCCGACCTTCTCGAAGCCAAGCATTGCTTCGTAAAATCGCACGTGCCGAGGATTTACTTCTATGAAGAGATCCGTGCAGCCGTAGGTGCGATGGCCGTAGACGAACACGATATGAAAAAGGGCTGCCATCAGCTCTTTTGATTGAATATGCGCGTCGAACGCGAATTTGGTCAGCTCACAGACTTTGGCTTCCGGCAAGGCCCGGAAGCCGTCAATCTCATCCCGAAAGATACGATCGGCGGCGAGGCCCTGCGGCGAGTCGACGGCAAGCGTGATTGTCCCGACGACCTGTTCGTCGAGCTCCACGGTGAAGGTCAAATGATAGGCATCGAAGAGGATGCGATGGCTCGCGCCGTAGCCACGCCATGCATAGCGGTCATTGATGAGATCGCAGGCTGCGTCGATCCTCTCGCGCGTCTCAACGAGCCGGATGGCTACGTTTCTCGGTACGCCGCCGATGGTGATCCGGCGTAGCCTGATGTAACGTGTCTCTCTCGAGTTGCCAGTATCGTCGTCCCCCAGGCCCTTCGGCCGGACATCCCTCTGAAAATCCCGAAAGTAGCTCATCGAGTTCCCGGCCTTGCCCGCGTGGCTGGAACGGGAAGCTTTATCACCAGAATCCTTCCACGAAGTTACCGCGGCTCGTCGCTGAGCTTAAAAAAGCGGTCTTCGAATTATGGGGGCCGCCTGTGGTTCCGCACGCGCCCAAGAGGAACAAAGTCCGCGCCTTTGAACGTATGGCCGAACATCTGATCGCCATCTTACGCCGAAACAATAAAGCGGAATTCCGGCCTCGGCGTTAGGCCAGTGTGGGCTGGCGCCGACATGGGTCAGACCGCTTGCTGCCATTCGTTTTTCATCTAAACTTTCCAGGGCTCGCGGATCGGCACGCATGGATTGCTCATAAGTGGTTATAACCATTGATATCTGCGGACGCCCGCAGCTGTTTTTTAGACATGGCTCTCACGGCGAAAACGCGGGTTCGCCCGTGGGGGTCACCACCAACGAAAGCTGGCGCATATGATGCGAATCGGTCTGCTCGGCGCCTCCCGGATCGCTCCACGCGCGATCATCCAGCCCGCGGCGGAACATCCTGATGCGGTCATCACGGCGGTCGGCGCGCGCGATCCGGCGAAGGCGGAGGCCTATGCCGCCGAGCATGGCATTCCCGCTGCAGTAGGTTCCTATCAGGCGTTGGTCGAACGCGATGACGTCGACCTCGTCTATTGCGGCCTGCCGCCTTCGGTTCATCTCGATGCATGTCGCGCCGCATCGGCGGCGGGGAAGATGCTGCTGATCGAGAAGCCGTTCGCATTCGATGCCGCGGCGGCGCACGCCATCGTCGCGGCGGCGGAGGCGGCGGGCAAGCCCGCGCTGGAAGCCTATCATTACCGCTTCCATTCGCTGTTCGGGCGTGCCGAAACCCTGCTCAAGGACGGCGCGATCGGGCGTATCGTGCGGGCGCAGGGCGAGTTCGAGGCGGAGATTGCGCGCGCACCAGGCGAGTTGCGCTGGCTCCCCGAAATGGGCGGCGGCGCGACGATGGACCTCGGCTGCTACGTGCTCCACGCCTTCCGCACCCTGCTCGGTGAGGGCGAGGTCCTGTCCGCAACCGCCGATATGATCGACGGGGTCGACGCGATGCTGGAGGCGGACCTACGCTTCGGTGAGGTCTCGGCGTGGATGCGGTGTTCGATGCTGGCACCGCGCAACGACTGGATCGAGATCGAGGGCACGGGCGGCACGCTGCGCCTCAACCGCTTCGTCTCGCCGCACTATGGCGGCAGCCTGGTGTTGACCACGCCCAAGGGCAAGATCACGGAAGAACCGAGCGGCCCTTCGACCTATGCCGCCCAACTCGACCATGCGGTGCAGGTATTCCGGGGCAAAGCCGCGCCCCTCACCGGCGGCGGCGACGCGATCGCGACGATGGAGCTGATCGATGCCTGCCGCGCGAAGGGCCGCGACGGCGCCTAGCCGCGCCTCAGCTGCCCTGGCGGCGGTCGCGCCGCGGGGTCTTTTCCATGACCCCGATAACGATCGCAAAGATCATCCTGAACATATGCCGCCCCCCCCCGTTTCGAGCATGGTCGTCATAGGAAGGCTCCGTTTCGCCTTGATGACGGCGCTCATTCCGCGATCGTCCCGCCGGCGGCACGATAGGCATCGACGAAGGGCTGGAGAAATTCGCGATAGGGCTGGGCCACGCCGATGCCGCTGCGGTTGATCGGGCGGCGGACCTGGAGCGCGCTCGCGGTCGCGACCACGCGCTCGGTTTCGTGGAAGCGATGGACCTGCTCCTCATCGGGCAATTTACAATGCGCAAGGATGCGGCGCGTCCAATCCTCCGGCGCGTCGACCAAGGCCGAATAAGGCACCACCAGCAGCCGTTCGCCGAGCCGTTCCTGCCAATGTTCGAGCAGCCGGTCCTCCAGGGCGAAATGGTGCGCGATATCGGTCAGGCTATAGCTCCACGCGACGCCATGGATGAAGAAGGTGCGGAAGCAGGACCAGGCGGAGTCGAGCGGGTCGCGCCGCATCCAGATCAAAGGGGCGTTGGGTAATATAGCGGCGATCAGTCCGAGGAAGCGGCTATTGTCCACCGTCTTGTCGACGATCCGGCCGTCGGGTCCGAAACGCTCCTCGAGCAGATGCAGATAAAGCCCGCCCAGCTTGTCGATCGACCCGCCGGCGGCGAGATGGTGCGCAATCGCTTCGCCCGAGGTCCCGCCAACCGTCACCGCGACATGGTGTGCCAGGCTGATCTCGCCGCCATCCGCGACCGCGCTGTGGCTCGTCAATATCTGCTCGACCAATGTGGTGCCCGAGCGCGGCAGGCCGGTGACGAAGATCGGCCGGTCGGTCGATCGGGACTGCTGTCTATTCAGTTGCTCGATAAAGCCCGACGGGAAGCCGGACATCGCGGCGTCGGCTCCGGCTTGGTTGCCTTGGCGGCTGTAGGGCGTTTTGTTGCGCAGCAACCTCGCGCCGTGCGCGTAAGCGGCGAAAGCGCTGCCGTGCTCGCCCCTGTCATGATGGAGCTTTCCCAGGGCATAATAAAAGCGCGCGCGGTCGGCCTGGGGCTGGTGTTCGGCAGCGGAGGCTTGCGCGAGGAGCTGATCGCCCAACGGGTCGGACGCAAGATTGACCGCGGACGACAGGGACAGCCAGGCCGGTCCCCAGCCGGGACGGCCGCGAATCACCCGCTCGAGTTCCGCCTTGCCTTCTTCGACTCGGCCGAGAGTCAGGGCAGTATTGCCCAGCACATAAGCGCGCGATGCGGGGTCCATTCGCCCCGAGGGCAGGCTGGCAAGCAGGTCATGCGCCTCGCGCAGGCGGCCCGTCTGGGTCTGCAACACGACCTTGTCGTAAAGCGCCTCGGGCGTTCGTCCCGCCTCAGCCACATACGCATCCATCGCCTGATGCGCCAACCGCACCTCGCCACTGATGCGCATCAGTTCGGCGACCCGCTTCCATTCGGCCCCGAGCCGAGCCCGAGCCGCGAGCAATTGGGCCACCGCGTCGTTGATCGAGTCGCGGTCGCGCCGCGCTACCGCGTCACGCAGCCGCTCAATTAAGGGGTTCGGGCTCGCCACCGCGCATTCCTTTAGCGGCCTGTCCTGTGGCTACCAAGCATCAACCCAAAGTAATACGGGCCCGATACGAGCGGGGTTTTCCGCCAAATTCCGCCTAAGGTCGTTCGAAGGTCGGTGATATTAACTATCAAAATGATCCAAACCCCTTTGGATTCCTTGACAGAGGATGAACGAGTCAGGTTAACTCGCCGTAACGTTCCCGACCGGGGTCGGGCCTTTTTGGGGGTTAACGTCATGAAAATGCACACGATCCTAGCATGTGGCACTGCGCTGGCACTGGCGGCCGGCAGCGTGAATGCGGCCACCATTCAACTTGTCGATCTGGGCGGCGTTACCGGCTCGGTGGCCGAGAAGGATTTCAAGATCGCGGCCGCTTTCTGGGGCAATCTCTTTTCCAACAATGCGACCATCAAGCTCGGCGTGGGCTTTAGCCATTTTTCGGATCCCCGCACGATCGGCGCGACCGGCAGCACCAAGATGGACTTCCTGACGGCTGAGTGGGAAGCGCGCGTCAACGCAACCAAGAGCAGTTCGTCGATCGACGCCGATATCGTGCTACCGGCGCTGAATGCCGGATTCTACGCGCCCATGATCACGCAGGGCACGGATGCGACCGGCGGCAACGACACCACGAAGCAGGTCTATGCGCCGTTCGATTACAGCGGTGCGGTATTGTACGAGAACACGTCGGTGGTGAAGGCGGTCGGCGGCACTGCGGCCTACAACGCGACGACCAACCCGCTCGGTCTCGATGGCTCGGTGAATTTCAGCAAGGATTTCGCATTCGACTTCGATCCGACCAACGGAGTCGATGCGGACAAGATGGATTTCCTGGGCGTCGCCATCCACGAAATCGGCCACGCTCTGGGCTTCACCAGCGGTGTCGATTTCTTCGATGCCTATGGCGCGCCTGATGGCCCGGGCTATTCGCTCGGCTACGACCTCAACGACACGTCGATCTTCACCGCGCTGGACATGTTCCGTTACAGCAACGATCCGCATGGTGTGGGTCCGGGCGGCCCCCAGCTTGACGAGACGGTGGGCACGGCCAGCTATTTCTCGATCGATGGTGGGCTGACCGCGCTTTACGGCAACAGCTTCTCGACGGGTGCCTATAATGGCGACGGCAATCAGGCTTCGCACTGGAAGGACAGCGCAACCTGCAATGGCTTCGCCCAGCTCGGCGTGATGGATCCGACCGTCTGCTTTGGCCAGATGGGCGTGGTGAAGGGCCTCGATCTGGCTGCGTTCGACGCCATTGGATGGAATCTGCGCAGTGGAGCGAACCCCGCTTATACGCGCAGCACGTCGCAAATTTACGCGATGAACGGCAGTGTGCCCGAGCCGGCCAGCTGGGCCTTGATGCTTGGCGGTTTCGGCCTGGTCGGCGCCGCGATGCGTCGTCGTCAGCGGACCGCGATCAGCTTCGGCTGATAAAAGCTTCCCGCGAGGGGCGAAGGAGCCGCCGGCCTTCGGGCCGGCGGCTTTTTCATGCGCTCAGGTCCAGCTGAGATCGGTGATCGAGCTCGGCGGCAGGGCGAGTTCGGCCATCCGGGCGCCATGGCGGATCCATACGGTGCGCGCGGGGCCGGCATTGGTGAGCATCAGCCCCTTACGACCGTCCGGATTGACAAAGGCGACATGCGCCAGCCGGTCGATCCGGCCACTGGACTCGATCACGGTCGATCCACGCGGCGCGATATGATTGAGATGCTTGATCGCCCAATAATTGGGCCCGCGCGCGGTCACCTGGTGCGAACTGGAATCGATGGTCAGCGTTCCCTTGAGGTCGAAGGGGCCGATATTGGGGTGACCGGTCTCGTCGAGCACGACGTTCCAGTCGATCATGCAGCGCACCCAATTGCGCAGCGCGTGCGTCGCCCCCAGCCCCGATTGGACGATCGCCGCCATATCGTCGAGCTTCGGCGGCGCTGCGGCAACGCTCCCCATTTCGGTCATCGGCCCCGGCGTGGCGGCGAATTCGATCGTGCCCTTGCCCGCGGCGAGCTCGAATCCGCCCTCGGTCCAATAGGCGCTCTTGCTCGGGTAGGCATTATGGATACGCGTCATCGCCTCGGCCGCGCCGACATAAGGATGCCATGCAACCCCCTCGGCATATTTGAAGACGGTGGGGTCTTCGAGCGTGTTGAACACGCGACCCCAAAGATTGAAATTGTGATCGAGCAGCCAGATCTTCGTATCGAGCCCGGCTTTGTCTATCGCCGGCCCGAGATGCTTGCCGACGAACGCGACCTCATATTCCTGCGCCCAGGCGCTGGCGGGCATGCGGCCGGCCTGATCGGTGTCGGTTTCGTTCTGCGTCGTGATCGCGTTGATCGGCACGCCGGCCTGCGCATAGGCCTGCAGGAACTTGACCAGATATTGCGCATAGACCGCAAAGTTGGTCGGCTTGATATTGCCGCCCAGCATCGACCCGCCATTCTTCATCCATCCGGGCGGACTCCAGGGAGAGGCCAGGACGAACAGATCGGGGTTGATGTGCCGCGCGGTCAGCAGTTCGGGCAGGACATACGCCCGATCGCGGTCGATCGAGAAACGCGCGAGCGCGGGATCGGGCGCGCCCTCGTCATAACTGAACATCGCGGTCGCATAGTCGCTCGAGCCGATGCAGCAGCGCGTGACATTGATGCCGAGCCCGTCGGCCGAGAATAGCTCGTGCATCAGTTGCGCGCGTGCGGTCGGTGCCATCCGGCTGATGAGCCAGGCCGATGCCTCGGTGAAAGCGGCGCCGAAGCCTAATATTTCCTGGAAGCCGATGCTCGGGTCCAGCGTGATCGTAGCCCTCCCATCACCGGCATCGGGCTGCCAGTTCAACCCGGCGACGGCGGCGAACCGCAGCTCTCCCGCGGTTTGACGCACACGGATCGCATCCGCACTGCGCGCGGCGGCTGGAATCGCGCCGGTCGCGACCAAACCCGCTCCGGCGCCGATGAATCCGCGCCGCGTTGTGCTCTCCATTTTTGTCCTTTCTGACATCGTTATCAATTTCTGGATAGCGCAAGCCCGGGCAACAGGCAAAGGCTGCGGCGATGGTTCAGTCGCCCAAGTCAGAAAGAGCGCGGACGTGTCGGGTGCGCGCCCCTGTCAGCGTCCGCGATGTTGCTCGATCGCATAAGAGAGCCAGCGCAGGAACATGCCGACGATCGAGGCCGCCATCCCCAGGATCAGGCAGAGCCGGAGCAGGGGGTGCTGGCTGGCGCTGTGCCAGGAGACGAAGCCGAGCAGTGCGACGCTCGCGGTCGACACGACGTAGCCGCAGGTCTTGATGAAGTGCGGCGCGATCATCGTGTCGCCTGCGCGATCAGCGCGCAAGCACGGGCCGGATCGCTGATCGCGCTTACCTGAAAATGCTTGCCCTTCAGCGCATTGTAGGTCTCGAAGAAGCTGGTCAATTCGCCCACCATGGCGCGCCCGAGGCATTCGAGATCGTGCACGTCGGCATATATTCGCGTCTTCTGGATGCGGCCGATCAGCCGGTCATTGCGGTTCTTCCGGCCGTCGCGCTCGGTCTGGCAGGCTTCGATTACGCCCAGCAATTTCACGACGGCAAGGCAGCCGACGGGAAGCTCCTCATCCGCGAGGATGATCACGTCGATCGGGTCGCCATCCTCCCCCAACGTATTGGGAATGAAGCCGAACGCCATTGGGAACGCCATGCCTGCGGGCAAGACGTCATGCAGCTCGAACAGCCCGCTTTCAGGATCATAATCGAACTTGGTGCGGCGGCCGGACGGCGTTTCGACAACCGCACGAACGGTCATGGCCTCGCGGTCGAGGCAATGCGGCAAGGAAAACAGATCGGCCAAGGCGGCTCCAGGGCTTGTCTTGGGGATTCAAGTCCCGGAGGGGCGGAACGATCCCTCGGCTCGTCCGATGTCGCGATTTTGGCAAATATCAGCGCGCGTTCGGCCGCGTGTGATCGGCCGAGGAGGCCGCGATCAGCACCTGATTGTCTGCCGGCGCGGGTGGCGGCGGACTGGCCGCCGCCTGATAGTTAAGCAGCAAAGCGGCAGTGCCCAGCATGAAGCCGCCGAGCCCGCATAAAAGATCTGGCCTGATAATGCGCAGCACGACCTGCTCAATCCCGGCAGTGCGATGTTGGCGTGTGGTCGACCGCGCCGAGGCAGGCGCGCGGCGTCGAAACGCCCGTCTCGCGCTGGCCCGGCTGCTGCGGCTCCGCGCCTGCAATCTGCGCCATCACCCGGGTGCCCGCAATCGCGCTTCCCAGAAGGATGGCGGTTAGAAGTGCGCGGCCGGTCATGCTTGGGTTCCTAATAATGAATGGGCTTCGCCCCTCGGCGGAAGAACTTGGGAGCGGTGACGCCTTGATTGTCGGGAGCCATAGTCCCCAGACCGTTCGCCCTCCGTGATGACGGGCGTGAATCTTGCGTGAAAAAGGGCCGATTTCTGCTTATTCACGCGGGCAGGGGGGCTTTTGTGGCGATTCGCGGCTTACGCCTGTTGGGAGAGCTGGCGCTGGATGCGCCGGGCGGCGCGGCTGTGCTCCGCACGCGCAAGGCGGCGGCGCTGGTTGTCTATCTTGCGCTCCAGCCCGATCGCCGTGCCCGACGCGAACAGCTTGCGCATATGTTCTGGCCGCGGGTCGACGGCGAGGCCGCCCGCACCAGCCTGCGCCAATTGCTCGCGGGCGTGCGCAAGGCGGGGGCAGGCGAGCTGATCCAGGCGGATGGTGACTGGCTCTTGCTGGCACCTGACGTGCAGGTCGACGCGATCGAATTCGAGCGAGCGTGCGGGCGCGGCGACACGGACGGGGCCGCGGAAGCGATAGCACTCTATCGTGGCGCCCTGATCGCGGACGGACTGGCGGTCGATTCCGCGTCGTTCGACGACTGGCTCGACCTGGAGCGAACCCGCCTCTGCCGACTGGCGGTCGCCGCGATGGAACGCGTCGCCGTGGCGGCGATCGAAGGGAATCATGATCAGGGGGAAGGCCTCGCTGCTGCGGAGCGCGCGGTCGCGCTGGATCCCTATAACGAGCATGCGCATCGCCAGCTGATGAAATTGCAGGCGGCGGTCGGCCGGCCCGATCTGGCGCTGCTTCACTATGTCATCCTGACCGAGATCTTGCGCCGCGAACTGCAGGTCGCACCCGATTCCGAGACACAGAAGCTGCACGAGACGATCCGCGCTGCGCGCCGCCCCGCGCGTCCGGTCGAGCCACTAGCCGAAACCCCGCTGGCGCCTTTGGATCAGGCTCAAGCGGAGGCCGCCGCTTCGGCGGACATCGCGCCGTCGCCGGCTCCGCCGGGCCGGTCTCGTGCGTTCGCACCCGCCGCCTTGGCCGGAGCCGCCGCCGCGTTGTTCTTGACGGCAGCGATCGGGGTGCATCGCTGGATCGCGCCGTCACCGGTCGCGCCCAAAGTCTCACGCCTTTTTCCGGTTGCGGCCGATCCTTCGGTCGAGCAGCGCCCCGCAATCGCCTCCGATGGCAATCGTGTCGTCTTCACTGCCCGGTTGCAGGACCCGAAGAATGTCGATCTCTACCTGGTCACGATCGGCGATCAGACCCCGGTACGGCTCACCAGCGATCCCGAGATTGACGACAATGCGGTGTGGACGCCCGACGGATCCACGATCGCCTTCACCCGTGCCTTCCGCGACGGCCATAGCCCCTGCGCGATCCTGATCATGCCCGCGACCGGCGGGCAGGAACGGATGGCGGGCCATTGTCGGTCGGCGCTTGCGTCGCGGCTGAGCTGGGCGCCCGACGGACGCATATTATATTATAGCGACGCCGCTGCTCGGGGCGCGGTGTCGCGAATCTATCGTCTCGACACCACCACCGGCATGACCACCGCGGTCACCGATCCGCCCCCCAACATTCCGGGCGACGGCGAGCCGCAGGTTTCGCGTGATGGCAAGACGCTTGCCTATCTGCGGACCAAGGCTTGGCAATCGGTCGAGGTCGAGACGCAGGATCTGGAGAGCGGCGCGCACCGCGCGCTGAGCCATGACGGCAAGACGGTCTGGGGCCTCGCCTGGGGGGCCAAGGACCAGGGCCTGATCTTTTCGTCGGATCGCGGCGGCGACACCGGCCTGTGGTGGATCGCCAGGGATGGGTCGGGTCTGACCCGGCTGGCGCTGGGGGACGTCGAATATCGCGCGCTGAGCTTCGCGCGGAACAAGGATCGTCTGGTCTTCGAAGCGCTCAAGGACCATGCGAGCTTCCAGGAAGTCGCGCGCGACGCGACCCTCACAACGCAGCCGCATTTCATCCCCAATCTGCGCACCAACATCTTCGACCGCTTCTATGTCGAGGCGCGCAACGGCCGGGCAGCTTTCGTCTCGGCGCGCGCGGGGCCTGAAAATCTGTGGGTGGCGGACAAAGGCAAGCCGCCGCACCAGATCAGCTTCACCCAGAATATCTTCTATCAGGAGCCGGCCTGGTCGCCTGACGGCAAATGGATCGCTTATGTCGGCGTCTCCAGCGATCAGAGTGACATCTTCCTGATCAGCGGTGACGGTGGTTCCTCACGCCCGGTGACGCACGACCTGGCCGTGCAGCAGTCGCCGGTCTGGTCGCCGGACGGGCGTTATCTCTATTTCACGTCGCGCAAATCGGGCGCGTGGCGCATCTGGCGGATCGATCCTTTTGGAAATGCACCGGCGATTGCGGTGAGCGGCGATGGCCCGCGCACGGTGCGTCTCGGCCCGGACGGCAAGTATCTTTATTATGCACTGGATGGGGTGGCAGGGGTGCGCCGCCGCGCGCTGTCGGCCGATGGCGCGTCGTTGACCGGACCGGAAGAGATGGTGACGGCCGCGCTTCATCCCAGCGATTGGCGCAATTGGTGGCTTGCCGACAACGCGCTCTTCTACGCCCGGCGCAGCGGCGGCGACCCTTCCGGAACGATCGTGCGCCACGATCTCGCGACAGCGGTCGAGCGCGATATGGCGGACGCCACCGAATTGCTCTGGTCGGCCAGCTTCTGGGCGCGCCCCGACGGCGGCCTGGTGTTGACGCATCGTGACCTGCAGATCGACGTCAACGGCGTGGATTTCTGAAATCCAGGCCCCATAAGGGCCGCCGAATGACTCCCCTTGACGCGCTTCACGACACGTTCGGTTTCCACGAGTTCCGCGGCCGCCAGGCCGAGGTGATCGATCGCGTCATGGCGGGCGATCATAGTCTCGCGGTGATGCCCACCGGGGCCGGCAAGTCGCTCACCTATCAGATTCCCAGCCTGTGCCGGCGCGGCACCGGGCTCGTCATCTCGCCCCTGATCGCGCTGATGCATGACCAGGTGCGCAGTGCCGAGGCGGCGGGCATCCGCGCGGCGGCGCTCACCTCGGCGGACTCGGATCGCGACGAGACGGTGCGGCGGCTGCGCGATGGCGAGCTCGATCTGCTCTACGTGGCGCCCGAGCGCGCGAACATGGACGGCTTCCGCCGCCTGCTCGACCGGACCGAGCTCGCCTTGATCGCGATCGACGAGGCGCATTGCGTGTCCGAATGGGGGCATGACTTCCGCCCTGATTACCGCCAGTTGCGCAGCCTGCTCGACGCGCACCCGGACGTGCCGCGCCTCGCGCTGACCGCGACCGCGGACAGGCATACCCGCGCCGATATCCTGGCGCAGCTAGGCATTCCGGCGGAAGGGCTGATCCTCGCCGGGTTCGACCGGCCCAATATCCGCTACGCGATCAACCCGCGCGACGGCCTCGCCAAGCAGCTCGCCGACTTTGTCGCCGAAAATCCGGGCCCCGGCATCATCTATGCGCAGAGCCGCGCCGAGACCGAGCGACTGGCAGAGGCGCTGCAATCGACCGGGCGCCCGACCCGGGCCTACCATGCCGGGCTCGAGCCCGCGCAGCGCCAGGCTAATGCGCGTGCCTTCGTCTCGTCGGAAGATATGGTGATGGTCGCGACGATCGCTTTCGGGATGGGGATCGACAAGCCCGACGTGCGCTTCGTGGCGCATGCCGGCATCCCCAAATCGATCGAGGCTTATTATCAGGAAACCGGCCGCGCGGGCCGTGACGGCGACCCCGCGACCGCGATGCTGTTCTGGGGCGCGGAGGATTTCGCCCGCGCCCGCCGCCGGATCGAAACCGAAATCGAGGATGCGCGCAAGAATGGCGAGCGCCAGCGGCTGAACGCACTTGCCGGGCTGGTCGAGGCGACGGGATGCCGCCGCGCGATCTTGCTCCGGCATTTCGGCGAGCATCCATCCGAGACCTGCGGCAATTGCGACAATTGCCTCACCCCGCCGCAGCAGGTCGACGCGACCGAGATCGCACGCAAATTGCTGTCGGCCGCCTTCCGCACCGAGATGCGCTTCGGCGTCGGTCATCTGACCGACGTGCTGGCGGGCAAGGAAACCGACAAGATTTTCGCGCAGGGCCATCACCGCCTGTCGGTGTTCGGGATCGCCAATGAGGAGGAAATACGGCTGATCAAGCCGGTCGCGCGTGCATTGCTTGCGCGCGATGCGCTGCGCGCCGACGATTTTGGCGGCCTCTCCTTCGGCCCCGCCGCGCGGCCGATCCTAAAGGGAGAGGAGACGGTATCGATCGTGCTCCCACCCAGACGCGAGAAGAAGCGCCGCGCCGCGCGCGACGTCGGCCCCGCCGATCCCTTATTCGACGCGCTGCGCGATCTGCGCCGCGAGCTCGCTAAGGAGCAAGGCGTGCCGCCTTACGTCATCTTCCACGACGCGACCTTGCGCGAAATGGCGGCCGTCAAACCGCACGACCGCCATGCTTTGTCCGAGATCACCGGCGTCGGCGCGCGCAAGCTCGAGGCGTTCGGCGACGCCTTCCTAGCGGTGATCCGCAACTTCTAGAGCGAATTCGAGCTCGGCAAGACCGCGATCGTGCTGACCTCGACCGCGGTCGGCCAGGCTCGGAGAGCGCATCCACCCTCTGCAATTCCAGCCATTTTCGACATGGAGCCGACTTGCGGACGGGCTGCGGCCTGTGCCACCCTTGTTTCGTAAAAGAGCGAGTGGACGAATGGGCCAGTGGTCATCCAAAAACGATCGGCTCGACGCCCCGCGCTCGGATGCGTGGTTCGGCGACAGGATCGTTGAATTCGACGAACTGATCCGGCCTGAGCGCTGGGCCGACCTGTTTCGTGGCACCACCATCGCCGGATTATTGTTCGGGATCGTCGGGCCCTATGGCAGCTTCCTTGGCAAGCCGACGTCGCGGCTATGTTACTGGACGATGTTGTTCTGGGCCGGGACGTTGATCCTGTGGCCGGCAGTGGTCGCCGGGCTGCGCGTCGGCGTAAGGCGCGGTTTCCCGCCCTGGTTTACGGGTACGGTCGCTGTCCTGCTTGCCAGCATCCCTCTCGCTGGCGTCGCGGCTGCCGGATGTTACATGTTCTGGCCGGTTCACGCTTCCGGCATGCGGCCGATCGAATGGTATGTGCAGACGATCGTGATCGCGCTGCCGGCAGTCACCGTGGCGCTGTGGTACGAGGCGGGACGGCCCCAGCTGCCGCGCATGGCGAGCGGCCTGGGATTCACGCCGCGCCGGGAAAATACGGGCCGTGCGGCACCGATCCGGGACGGCGCGCTGCCCTTGCATCTGGTCGAGGCTGCGCTCTGCCTGCAGATGGAAGACCATCATGTCCGCGTTCACACGGTCGGTCGCTCCTATCTCCACCTCGTACCATTGCGTCAGGTGGCGGAGGAACTCGGACCGGACCGGGGGCTCCAGGTCCATCGATCATGGTGGGTTGCCCGCGCCGCCGTTCGCGATTGGGAAGAGGCGGATCGCTCGGTCGTGCTCACGCTGACGAACGGTATGCGCGTGCCGGTTGCGCGCAATCGCGTGGCCGTGCTGCGCGCCTCCGGATGGCTGGATCGGCCGAAGATCGCGGACTGAAGCCACTAAGCGGGCGGAACCATCGGCTGGTCGATAGAAGGTTCTTTATCGCGGTAGGCCCGGCTAGGCTTGCGGCATGTCCCGCGAGCGCGATTTCATCGAACGACTGAAGCCGTTGGCGCGTCATCCCGCCGCGCGCGGGCTGATGGACGATGCCGCCGTGCTCGGGCTCGGCAAGGCAGCGATCGTGCTCACCCACGACATGGTGGTCGAGGGCGTCCACTATCTTCCCGGCGATCCGGCCGAGGACATTGCGTGGAAGCTGGTCGCGGTGAACCTGTCGGACCTCGCCGCAAAGGGCGCGCGGCCGCTCGGCGTCCTTCTGGGGTATGCGCTCGCCGAGACGGAAGAACAGGACGCGGCCTTTATCGACGGTTTGCGCAACGTGCTCGACGCCTTCACCGTGCCCTTGCTCGGCGGGGATACGGTACGGATGCCCGCCGGCGCGCCGCGCGCGCACGGGATGACCGCGATCGGCACTGCGCCGCCGCATGGTGCGCCGCACCGCTCGGGCGCGCGCGCCAAGGATATTCTCTACATGACCGGAAAGGTAGGCGCGGCCGCGCTCGGCCTGGCGGTGGCGAAAGGCGATCGCGAGGGGCCGGCCGAATGGCTTGATGCATATCGCCGGCCGCGGCCGCGGCTTGCCGAGGGGCAGGCGCTTGCGCCGCTTGTCCACGCAATGGCCGACATTTCGGACGGGCTGCTGATCGACGCGCAGCGCATGGCGGAGGCAAGCGGGCTCGCGGTCGAGATCGACCTCGACGCGGTGCCGGTCGCCGAGGGCGCGGACCGGATGGACGCGATCACGGCAGGCGACGATTATGAGCTGCTGTTCGCGGCGCTACCCGGCTTAAGGCTTTCGCAACCGAACCTCGCTAGGATCACGCCGATCGGTCGCTTCGCCTCCGGGTGCGGTCTCACGCTCAAAGATGGCAAGGGCCCCGTGTCGCTGCCCCCCAGTCTTGGATTCGAACATGACGCGCCATGATCTTCGCAGCCTGACCATGTTGCTGATCGGTCTCGCTTGCGGTGGCTTTGCCGCGCTTGGCATGCAGCATTTCTCGGCCTGAACATTCCGGCGTGATTTGCATAGCTATCGACTAGGTTTTCAGTCGCTTGCCGAGGACCTGATCTCCCTTTAAGCCTTCTCTCAAACCCCGTCGCAAATAAAGCGACGATCAATACAGGGGGACGTGAGAGAATGCTGATTGTACAACTGGCCATAGCCTGTGGCCTGCTGGCGGTTCTGTATGGAATCGTCACCAGCATGCAGGTGTTGAAGCAGCCCGCGGGCTCGCAGCGCATGCAGGATATTGCGGGCGCGATTCAAGAAGGCGCCCGCGCCTATCTCGCACGCCAATATACAACGATCGCCATCGTCGGCGTGGTCGTCGTGGCGCTTGTCTTTTACTTTCTCGGCACCGTTTCGGCGGTCGGTTTCCTGATCGGCGCCTTGCTGTCGGGCCTGACCGGCTTCATCGGCATGAACATCTCGGTCAAGGCCAATGTCCGCACCGCGGAGGCGGCGCGCGGCGGCCTGCAGGGCGGCCTCACGACCGCGTTCCGCTCGGGTGCGATCACCGGCATGCTGGTGGCGGGGCTAGGCCTGCTCGCGATCTCGATCTTCTTCTATTACCTGGTCGGCATAGCCGGCCATGCCCCGACCGACCGGATCGTGGTCAACGCATTGGTCGCGCTCTCCTTCGGTGCTTCGCTCATCTCGATCTTCGCGCGTCTTGGCGGCGGCATCTTCACCAAGGCCGCCGACGTCGGCGCCGACCTGGTCGGCAAGGTCGAAGCGGGAATTCCGGAAGACGATCCGCGCAACCCCGCCGTGATCGCGGACAATGTCGGCGACAATGTCGGCGACTGCGCGGGCATGGCCGCCGACCTGTTCGAGACTTATGTCGTGACGCTGGGCGTGACGATGGTGTCGATCGCGCTTCTGCTTGGTGGATCGGCCGATGCGCTCGCTTTGATGAGCCTGCCTCTGCTGATCGGCGGCGTGTGCATCATCACCTCGATCATCGGCACCTTCATGGTCCGCCTCGGCGGCGGATCGATCATGGGCGCGCTCTACAAGGGGTTCTGGACCTCGGCGATCCTCGGCATTCCGGCCATTTATTTCGCCGCGCAATATACGCTGGGCGATCTTCACCGGACGCTGTTCGCGATGCCCGTCACGGGCAAGGAAGTGACGGGCATGAGCCTGTTCTGGTGCTCCCTGATCGGCCTCGGCGTTACCGGCGCTCTGGTCTGGATTACCGAATATTATACGGGCACCAATTACCGCCCAGTCAGGTCGATCGCGAAAGCGTCGGTCACCGGCCATGGCACCAATGTCATTCAGGGCCTCGCGATCAGCCTGGAATCGACCGCATTGCCCACGATCGTGATCGTGGTCGCAGTGATCGCGGCCTACCAGATTGCGGGCGTGATCGGCATCGCGTTCGGCGCGACATCGATGCTGGCGCTGGCTGGCATGGTCGTGGCGCTCGACGCTTATGGCCCGGTTACCGACAATGCCGGCGGCATCGCCGAAATGGCGGGGCTGGAACATGAGGTGCGTGAGAAGACGGACGCGCTCGACGCGGTCGGCAACACCACCAAGGCCGTGACCAAGGGCTATGCGATCGGCTCGGCTGCGCTCGCCGCGCTCGTGCTGTTCGGCGCCTACACGTCCGACCTCAAGGAGTTCTTCCCGAACCTCACGGTCGATTTCTCGCTCAGCAATCCCTACGTGATTGTCGGCCTGCTGCTCGGCGCGCTTCTGCCTTACGCGTTCGGCGCATTTGGCATGACCGCGGTCGGCCGCGCTGCCGGCGCGGTGGTGGAGGATGTGCGCGAGCAATTCCGCTCCAACCCCGGGATCATGGAAGGCACCAGCCGTCCCAATTATGCCCGCACGGTCGACCTGGTCACCAAGGCCGCGATCAAGGAGATGATCATCCCCTCGCTGCTGCCGGTGCTGGCGCCGATAGTCGTTTATTATCTGGTCAGCGCGGTCGCGGGACAGAGCAACGGTTTCGCCTCTTTGGGCGCGCTGTTGCTCGGCGTGATCGTCTCGGGCCTGTTCGTCGCCATCTCGATGACGTCGGGCGGCGGCGCATGGGACAATGCCAAGAAATATATCGAAGACGGCAATCATGGCGGCAAGGGCAGCGAAGCCCACAAGGCCGCGGTGACCGGCGATACGGTTGGCGATCCCTACAAGGACACGGCCGGTCCGGCGGTGAACCCGATGATCAAGATCACCAACATCGTCGCCTTGCTGCTGCTCGCCGCGCTCGCGGCACACGGCGGCTAAGTCGTTCGCCCGGCGTCGCTTTCGGGCGGCGCCGGGCCCCTTTCCAAAATTCCTATCCCTCGCCGCCGGAGCGTGTATCGTCCGGGTCAGGTTTGAGGGGACTGTTTAGAACATGACCGGTCATTTGCTGAGCCTCGCGGGGATCATGTTGATCCTGGCGGTGGCCTTCGCGCTTTCGTCCAATCGTAAGTGGGTCCGGCTGCGTGTGGTCGGCGCGGCGTTCGCGCTGCAGGCCGGGATCGCCACCCTGGTGTTATATGTGCCGGCCGGTCGTGCCGTGATCGCCTGGATGGCCGGCGGGGTCAGCGCGCTTCTCGGCTATGCCGGTGAGGGCACTGCCTTCTTGTTCGGCCCGTTCGCTTCGTCGCCGCTGGGTCAGAACTTCGCGCTGCAGGCCTTGCCGGTCATCATCTTCTTCGCGAGTCTGGTCTCGATCCTCTACCATCTCGGCATCATGCAGCGCATCGTGCGCTGGGTCGGCGGCGCGATCGAATGGGTCGTCGGCATCAGCAAGGTGGAATCGCTTTGCGCCGCTGCCAACATCTTCGTCGGCCAGTCGGAATCACCCCTCGTAATCCGCCCCTATCTCGCCGCGTTGCGCCCGAGCCAGCTGTTTCAGGTGATGACCAGCGGCATGGCGGGTGTCGCGGGCACGATCCTCGCGGCCTATGCCTCAATGGGCATCCGCATCGAATATCTGCTCGCCGCCAGCTTCATGTCCGCGCCCGGCGCGATCCTGATGGCCAAGATCATGATGCCCGACGACCCGTCGGAAACCCATCTGCCGATCCACGAGATGGTCGATACCAGCCGCAGTGACGAGGACGAGAAGCCCGCCAACGTGATCATGGCCGCCGCGCAGGGTGCGCAATTGGGCGTACGGCTGGCGGTAATGGTGGGCGCGATGGTGTTCGCCTTCGTCGGCCTGGTCGCGCTCGCCAACGGCATATTGTCGGGCATCGGCGGCTGGTTCGGTATCGCCGACCTGACCTTCCAGCGCATCCTTGGCTATATCTTTGCGCCGGTCATGTACCTGATCAGCGTACCCTGGGATCAGGCGGGCCCCGCGGGTGGCCTGTTCGGCGAGAAGATCGTGCTCAACGAATTCGTCGCCTACATCCATCTCGGCAAGATCGCGTCGACTCTCAGCGCGCACAGCCAGGCCGTGGTGACGTTCGCGCTCTGCGGCTTCGCCAATTTCAGCTCGATCGCGATCCAGATGGCGGTGACGGGCGGACTTGCACCCAATCAGCGGCCGCTGATCGCCAAGCTGGGTCTGAAGGCATTGCTCGCGGGAAGCCTCGCCAACCTCATGTCGGCGGCGCTCGCCGGGATGCTCATCGCATGATCATTTGAACCATCGCGCGGCGACGAACCAGGCGGTGATGGCGATCGCCACCGCGATGCAGAAGCCGCACACCGCGCCAAACGCCCAGGGTTCGCGTGCGAAGGGGATGCCGTCGACGTTCATTCCCAGCAGGCCGGTGACGAAGGTCAGAGGCAGGAAGATCAGCGCCACGATCGAGATCAGCAAGGCGCGCTTCTCGAGCAGCTCGGACCTGAGGTCGGTCAATTGTTCGTGGATCAGGGCCGAGCGTTCGCGCACCGCCTCCAGATCCTCGGTCATGCGCGCGAAGCGGTCGGCCGCCTCGCGCAGATGGAGCCGGTCGTCATCCTCCAGCCACTTCGCGTCGAGTTCGGCCAATTGGGTCAGCGCCTGGCGCTGCGGCGCGACGAAGCGGCGATAGGCGATCGCGTCTGACCGCGCGACCGCGATGCGGCGGCGGGTCTCGAACGCATGTTCGGGCTCGAGCCGCAATTCGCAATCGTCGACCAGATCGTCCAGTTCGCTGATCACGGGGTCGACCTGCTTGGTGATGATCATCGCAAGGTGCGAGACGAGGTCGCCCGGATCCTTGATCTCGCCCTTCGTCATCTGATCGACCAGCTTGTCGATGCCTTTGAGCGGATGAAAGCTCACCGAGATCGCGCGGCCCTGCTCGACCCAGACGCGGATCGAGACGAGCGTGTCCTCGCCATTCTTGGCCTTTTTGTCGTCGGCCGAAGGCCCACGCAGATTGATCAGCGCGCCATTCTCGATCGCCTCGCTGCGCGGACGCGTCTCCATCGCGGTCAGCGCGTAGATGACCGTGGAGGGCATGCCGCCATGGTCCTGCAGCCACTTGAGCGTGTCGCTCTCGCGGCCATCGAGATGAACCCAGACGAAGATGGCGGGGGAGCGGCGCGCGGCGCACGCCTTGGCCGCGTCGACCGCATGCCCCTTGCCGTCCGCTTTCAGCTCGAGCGCCCAGCGATTCATGATCCGCTCCAGACCAGGTGGAGAGTGAGACCGGGTGCGGGATTGCCTGGGCATGCTCCCACGATCCGCTCCGCGTCGGCGCGCGCGCGGTCGAGGATTGCATCGGGGATCGCGCCGTCGATATAGAGCCGGTCGGCCAAGCCGAGCAGACGCGCGCTGCGCAAGGTCAGCGCCTCGGGGTCGGCGGAGGCGATTTCGACGCGCTCGACCCGTCCCGGCACGGCATCGGCGACCGCGATGCGGGCGGCGGGGGCGTCATGGTCGGCCAGCGGATCCAGCGGTCCGCCCGCGGCGAGAAGCGCGCTTATCGCGCGGCGACGCACATCCATGTCCGGGAAACGCGCGCGCAAATGCTGGCGCGCGGCGAATAAGGCGTCGGCGAGCTTGCCGAGCCCGGCGGGCAACAATGGCTCGAGCCGCTGGCGCAACGCCGCGGCGAGGCCGGCGGAGGTGCCACCGGTACCGATCGCGACCAGGACCGGATCGCGGTCGATGATCGCCGGAAGGGTGAAGTCGCACAGATCGGGCCGATCGACCACGTTGAGCAATATGCCGCGCGCGCGGAGCCGCTCCACCGCGGATTCGTCCCCGTTTGCGACCACGCCCAACGCCGCGCCCGGAGCCTCTTCCCCGACCAGGATCGCGCCGGCGCGTTCGAGCAGCCGCCGTTTCGCATCAGCCGCAGGGCCGTCGCCGATCAGGACGACCGGCCGACCTTGCAGCCGGACGAAGATCGGCAGGCTGTGCGTAAAGCCCCGCTCAGATCGACCGCGCGTAGGCGCGGATCGTGTCGGCGATGTCCGCGCGTTCCAGCGCCAGCGCGAGGTTGGCGATGATGAAGCCGGCTTTCTCGCCGCAATCGTGGCGCACGCCGTCGAACGTCTGCGCGTGGAAGGGCTGCTTGCCGAGCAATTGAGCCATCGCGTCGGTGAGCTGGATCTCGCCGCCCGCGCCCTTCTTTCCCTCGGCCAGAATATCGAGCACGTCGGGTTGAAGGATGTAGCGGCCCACTACCGCCAGCCGCGACGGCGCGGTTCCGGCCTTTGGTTTTTCCACCATCGATTTGACTTCGGTGACCGCGCCCTTGGCGGCGCCCGGTTCGACGATGCCGTAGCGGTTGGTATGCTCCTCGGGCACCTCGACCACCGCGACCACGTTGCCGCCTTCGGCCTCGTAGGTGGTGCACATCTGCTTGAGACAAGGGTTAGCGGGGTTCCACAGCAGCTCGTCGGGCAGAAGCACCGCGAACGGCTCGTCGCCAATCAGTTGGCGCGCGCACCACACGGCGTGGCCGAGCCCTGCCATCTGCTGCTGGCGCACGAACGCCGCCTGGCCCGGATCGAGCCGGGTCGGCCGCATCGCTTCCAATATCTCGGTCTTGGCCTTGGCATTGAGATCGTGCTCGATCTCGAACGCGCTGTCGAAATAATCCTCGATCGCATGCTTGCCGCGACCGGTGACGAAGATCATCTGCTCGATCCCCGCGGCGCGCGCCTCGTCGATCGCATATTGGATCAGCGGCCGGTCGACCACGGGCAGCAATTCCTTGGGAACCGCCTTGGTCGCGGGCAGGAAGCGGGTGCCGAAACCGGCGACCGGGAAGACCGCCTTGCGTACGCGTTTATGACTCATGCCTGATCCTCAAAGCCAAGGGGGAAGCCGGTCGGCTTCGATCAATGCCTCGACAGGCTGGCGGTCGCGTACGATCGCCCATTCTCCCCCATGTACCATCGCTTCGGGCACCAGCCCGCGCGAATTATAGGTATTCGCCATCGTTGCGCCATAAGCGCCCGCGGTCATGAAAGCGACCAGATCGCCCGCTTTCGCGCGATCCATCTCGCGCGCGCGGGCAAAGGTATCGCCGGTTTCGCAAATCGGGCCCACGATATTGGCGACGAACGTCTCCCCGTCCGGTTCCACCGCGCGGATATTATGCCACGCGTCATACAGGCTCGGGCGGAGCAGATCGTTCATGCCGGCATCGACCACCACAAAAGGATAGGTCGCACCTTCTTTCACCCTGATGACACGCGTCAGCATGATGCCCGCATTGCCCACAATCACGCGGCCGGGCTCGAACATCAGGCGTACGCCCCAGCCAGAGGTGACCTCCGCGACCATCGCGCCATAGTCGGTCGGCGGCGGGGGCGCCGGGACGGCGGGGTTGTAGGGCACGCCCAGGCCTCCGCCCAGATCGGCGCGCAGGATATTATGGCCGGCCGCGCGCAGTTCGTGGATCAGTGCTCCCACGCGCTCAAACGCCGCGCGCATCGGGGCGAGGTCGGTCAGCTGACTGCCGATATGCACCGCCACACACACCGGATCGAGGCCGGGCAGTTCTGCGGCGCGCGCAAAGGCGGCCGACGCGCGATCATAAGCGATGCCAAACTTGTCGTCGGCGCGGCCCGTCGAAATCTTGCTATGCGTGCCCGCGTCGACGTTCGGGTTGATGCGGAAGGCGACCTTCGCGGTGATGCCGAGGCTGGTCGCGACCTCGGACAGCATCTCGGCTTCCTCGAGCGATTCGAGATTGAACTGGCCAATGCCCCTCTGCAGGCCGACCGCCATTTCCTCGGCGGTCTTGCCCACGCCCGAAAACACGATCTTGTTCGCAGAGATGCCCGCCGCCAGCGCACGGAGCAATTCGCCGCCGGAGACGACGTCCGCGCCCAGGCCGAGCCTAGCGAGCGTCGCCAGCACGGCGCGATTGGGGTTGGCCTTGACCGCAAAGGCGATCCACGGATCGGTCACCCCGGCCAACGCGTCGCGAAATACGCGGACGTGGCGCTCGATCGTCGCTGCGGAATAGACATAGATCGGCGTGCCAGCCTCCGCGGCGATGCGCGTCAACGGCACGTCCTCGGCGTGGAGCACGCCGTTCCTGAGTTCAAAATGGTCCATCTTATTTCGGCGGCTGGTCGAAAGGGTCGTCCTGGCGCGGCTCGGACTTGGTCAGCAGTTCGTCGCTGCGGCCGGGCCGTTCGGATGATTGGTGCTTGAGCAAGTCGTCGGCCGTCGGCGGCGCCGGCGCGGTCGCGGGCTTCGGCGGCAAGACGCCATTGGCCGGAGGTTTCAGACCCTGTTTCTGCCCGCATGCGGCGAGCAGAAGGCAGGCAATGGCGACGGACAGGTGGCGCATCACTTGCCCTCCCTGGCTTCGGCGATGCGCGCACGCACCTGTTCGGGCGCGGTGCCGCCGTGGCTCGTCCGGCTCGCGACCGAGGCATCGACGGTAAGAACATTATAGACCCGCGCATCGATGCGCGGGTCGATCGCTTGCAACGCCTCAAGCGGAAGCCCCGCCATCGGCACGCCTTCATTCTCGGCGAGCTTCACCGCGCGCCCCGTAATGTGATGCGCCTCACGGAACGGGATATTGCCCTCGCGCACCAGCCAGTCGGCGAAATCGGTCGCGGTCGAAAAGCCTGCCTCCGCCGCCGCGCGCATCCGTTCCGGCACGAAATTGGTCGTCTCGACCATGCCGGTCATCGCCGCGATCGACAAAGCGAGCAGATCATGCGCCTCGAACACCGGCGGTTTGTCGTCCTGCATGTCCTTCGAATAGGCCAGCGGCAGCCCCTTCATCGTCATGGTGAGCGCGACCATGCAGCCCGCAATCCGGCCCGAATGGCCGCGCACCAACTCGGCTGCGTCGGGATTGCGCTTCTGCGGCATGATCGACGAGCCGGTCGAATAAGCATCCGGCAGCGAGACGAAGCCGAACGGCTGACTCGCCCAGATCACGAATTCCTCCGCCATCCGCGACAGATGCAGGCTGCACTGGGTCGCGCTCATCAGATAATCGAGCGCGAAATCGCGGTCCGACACCGAATCGAGCGAATTGCCGGTCGGACCGTCGAAGCCGAGCGCCTCCGCCGTCATGTGGCGATCGATCGGAAAGCCCGTGCCGGCGAGCGCGGCGCTGCCGAGCGGCGACCGGTTCATTCGCTTGCGCGCATCCGCGAAGCGCGAGAGGTCGCGCCCGACCATCGCATGCCACGCCATCAGATGGTGCCCGAGCGTCACCGGCTGCGCCACCTGAAGGTGGGTGAAGCCGGGCATGATCGTCGATGCATGTTCCTCGGCGCGTATCAGCAGGGATGCCTTGAGCGCGTCGAGCCCCGCGATCACCGCGTCGATCGCATCGCGCACCCACAACCGGAAATCAGTTGCGACCTGATCGTTGCGCGAACGCGCCGTATGGAGGCGGCCTGCGGCAGGCCCGGCCAGCTCGGCCAAGCGGCTTTCGACCGTCATATGGATGTCCTCGAGGGTCAGATCCTCGGGCGGGCCGTTCTTTTCATATTCCGCTGCGATTGCCGCGAGACCCTGGTCGATCTTCTCGACGTCGGCCGGATCGACGATGCCTTGCTTGCCGAGCATGGCGACATGCGCACGGCTGGCGGCGATGTCCTGCCGCCAAAGTCTTTTGTCGAACGGAATCGAGGCGTTGATTTCGCGCATGATCGCGCTAGGCCCGTCGGCGAAACGTCCGCCCCACATGGCATTGGAGTTCGACATGCGGCGTATTGCCCCTGTTACCTTGGCGCTTTCTCTGACCGTATTGGCCGCTCTTGGCGGCTGCCATAAGCAAGCTGCGCCTGAGCCACAAGCTGTAGAGGCGCAACCTGCCGTACAGGCGCAGCCCCCGGCCGGTCCCGATACCGCGCAGGCGGGCAAGCCGATCCCGACGGCCGAGATCAAGAATGGAGATGGCCAGCCGGCCAAATTGTCCGATCTCAAGGGCAAGCCGGTGCTGGTCAATCTGTGGGCGACCTGGTGCGTGCCCTGCATCAAGGAATTGCCGACGCTCGATGCGCTCGCCGGGCGCGACGCGGGCAAGCTGCAGGTGGTGCTCGTCAATGAGGATCTGGAAGGCGCGCGCGTGGTCGCGCCCTTCCTTCAGAAGCAACCGCTCAAGAACAGCAAACCCTGGCTGGACACCGCCAACGCGCTGATGATTCCACTCAAGGTCGCATCGCTGCCGACCACGATCCTCTATGACGCCAACGGCAAGGAAGTGTTGCGCGTCGACCGCGACCTGGACTGGACCGGCCCGGAGGCGAAGGCGCTGCTGGCCAAGGCTGAAGGCTAATACGCCTCCGTCATGCCGGACCTGTTCGGCATCCACCTCACGAGCAAAAAGCTTGTTGCACGGTGGACCCCGGAACAAGTCGGGGGTGACGAAGTGGCATTAGGCAGGGCGCCGCCGGAACAATCGCCCGTCGATCGCGGCGAGCCCGCATCCGATCAGCGCCATGCCCGCGAAATGGCGTGGCGCGAGCTGCTCGCCGAGGAGGAAGGTGCCGAGCATGATCGCCGTCACCGGGATCAGGAAGGTCACGAGCAAACTGTTGGTCGCCCCAGCCGATGCGAGCAGCCTGAAATAAAGGATGTAGGCGAGCGCCGTGCAGAAGAAGGCGAGGCCGATCAAGGCCGCCCAGGCCTGCGCGGTCGGCGCGGATGCGATCCATGGCGGCTCGAACAGCAGGACGAGCGGCAACAGCAGGCCTGCCGCAGCCGTGAGCGAGCCGGTCGCGACGCCGACCGGTGTCACCCCAAGCCCACGAAACCGGCGGCCATAGACGCCGGCCAGTGCATAGCTCAGCGTCGAGCCGAGACAGGCGATCTGGGCCAGGACATTGGTGCCGATCTGGCCGAGCAGGTCGGCGCCGATCATCACCGCGACGCCGGCGAAGCCAAGCAGCACGCCCGCGATCCGGTTCGGGCTCATCCGCTCGTCATGCGTGAAGATATGCGCGACGATCACGCCCCAGATCGGCGTGGTCGCGTTGAGGATCGAGGCGAGACCCGAGGGGATCGTGCGCTGCGCCCAGGCGAAGAGGATGAAGGGCAGCGCATTGTTCAGCAATGCCAGCAGCGCCAAAGCGGGCGCGACCTTTACCGTCAGCCCTAGCGGCTCGCGCCGGATCAGGCGCCAGACCCACAGCAGGCACGAGGCGAGCGCGACCCGGATCAATACGAGCGTCAGAGGCGCGACCGAATGGATCGCAATGCCGATGAAGAAGAAGGACCCACCCCACAAAACCGACAAAATGAGGAGGATCGCCCAGTCGGCGCGGCTCATCTGCATGCTCATGCCGCCGCCTTAAAGCAGAAGCGGCGGAAGACCATCCCGCCGCTTGCCGTCAAATCCTCACCAGACGTGGACGCGTTCTTCCGGCGGCAGATAGAGCTTGTCGCCGGGCTTGACGTCGAACGCGGCATACCAGGGGTCGACATTGCGGACGATGCCGTTGACCCGGAAGTAACCTGGGCTGTGCGGATCGCTCAGCAATTGCTGGCGGGTAGCGCCTTCGCGGCGCTTCTGGCGCCACGCCTCGGCATAAGCGAGGAAGAAGCGCTGATCGCCCGTATAGCCATCGATGACGGGCGGCTCGCCATGTTGCGCGACGTAGCGGCGATAGGCCTGATAGGCGGCTTCGATACCGCCCAGATCCCCCAGATTCTCGCCGAGCGTGAGCTGGCCGTTGATCTTCGCGCCGGGAATCGGCTCATAGCCATTATATTGCGCCACCAATTTCTGTGCGTGGCCGGTATAGGCGTCGGCGGTTTCCTTGCTCCACCAGTCGCGCAGATGGCCGCTCGCATCGAACTTGCGCCCCTGATCGTCGAAACCATGCCCCATTTCGTGGCCGATGATCGCGCCGATCGCGCCATAATTGACCGCCGGGTCGGCGGCTGGGTCGAAGAAAGGCGGCTGCAGGATCGCCGCCGGGAAGGTGATCTGGTTCGACAGCGGGCTGTAATAGGCATTCACCGTCTGCGGCGTCATGCTCCACAGGCTCCGATCGACAGGCAAGGGAAAGCGCGACAGCTGCAGCTTCCATTGGAAAGTACCCGCCGCAACCGCGTTGGCGAGCGGGTTGGTTGGGCTCACCACCATCGATGAATAGTCGATATATTTGACCGGGTGACCGGTGCGCGGCTCGAACGCCTTCAATTTGGCGAGCGCTTCGGCGCGGGTCGCCTCGTCCATCCAGGCCGCATGGCTGATCTTGTCGGCATAGGCCGCGCGCAGATTCTCGATCAGCTCGCCCATCTGCCGTTCGGCTTCGGGCGGATAATGGCGTTGCACATAGGCTGCGCCCACCGCTTCGCCGAGCGCGCCATTGACCTGCTGCACGCCGCGTTTCCAGCGGTCGCGCTGCACCGGCACATCGTTCAGCGTGTGGCTGTAGAAATCGAACTGCGCATCGTCGAACGCCTTGGGCAGGAAAGAGGCGTGGTCGCTGACGAAGCGGAAAGCGAGATATTCTTTCCAGGTCGACAGCGGCACCGTATCGAGCAGTTTGCCCGCCGCGGTGATGGCGCTGGTTTCGCCCGCGATCACCGTCTGGACTTTGCCGAGGCCGAGCGCCTGCAGATAAACCGGCCAATCGAATTGGGGCGCCAGCGCGGACAGCGGCTGGATTTCCATCGGGTGGTACAGACCCTGTATGTCGCGGCGCTTGGCGCGCGACCATTGATCGGTCGCGATCCGGGTCTCCAGATCGATGATCCGATCCGCGCGCGCTTCCGCATCGGAGAAGCCGGCAAGCTGCTGGATCTTTACGACATACGCACGATAGGCCTTGCGGATCGCGTCATATTTCTCGCCCTGAAGCAGATAATAATCGCGATCGGGCAGCCCCAGACTGCCCTGGGTCGCGATCGCCGCATAACGGGTCGGATCCATGAAGTCCGGGATGATGCCGACATCTACCGGCGTGGCATAGCCGGGCGCGGCGAACAGGCGGATGAGGTCATCGCGCGTCTTCACCGCATCGATCCGCGCGAGATAGGGCTTGAGTGGCCTCGTCCCGGCTTTCTCGATCGCGGCCGCGTTCATCCACGCTTTGTAATAATTGCCGACCTTGCGATCGGTCGGGCTTGCGTGGGGATCCTTCGCAATTCCGTCGAGCAGATCGCGCACATCCACCTCGGCCTGGTCGACCAGCTTGACGCTCACGCCCGCGCTGCTGCGGTCGGGCGCGAAGTCGGTCGTGCGATTCCAGGCACCGTTGGCATAAGCCCAGAAATCGTCCCCGGGCTTCACTGCCTTGTCCATGCCCGCATAGTCGAAGCCCCATGCGCCATAAACGGGCTTGGCGACGGTCTGCGCCGCGGCGGGGGAGAGCGCGATTGCAAGAGCGGCGACGGCCACGCCGGCGGTCAGGAAAGTCTTCATCACGGGGCCTCGCTTCAATTCGGGAAATATCACCAGATGTGGACGCGCTGGTCGGGCGGCAGGTACATTTTGTCGCCTGGCTTCACGTCGAAGGCGGCATACCAAGGGTCGAAATTGCGCACGATGCCGTCGACCCGATATTTGTCGGGGCTGTGCGGGTTGCTCAGCAATTGCGCGCGCAACGCGTCGTCGCGCGCCTTGCCCTGCCAAGCGGCGGCGTAAGCCAGGAAGAAGCGCCGATCGCCGGTGAAGCCGTCGATCACGGGCGGCTCGCCATGGCGCGCAACGTAGCGGCGATAGGCGGCATAGGCCGTCTCGATCCCGCCAAGGTCTGCCAGGTTTTCGCCGAGCGTCAGGTGCCCCTTGATGTGCACGCCGGGGATCGGCTCATAGGCATCGAACTGGGCGGCCAGCATCTCCGCCTTCACTTTATATTTGGCCGCCGTCTCGGGGGTCCACCAATCGCGCAACCGGCCCTGCGCGTCGAACTGACGCCCTTCATCGTCATAACCGTGGCCCATTTCGTGGCCGATCGTGGTCGCGCCCGTCTCGGCATAATTGACCGCGGGATCGGCATCGGGATCGAAGAAAGGCGGCTGCAGGATCGCGGCGGGCACCGTCACCTGGTTGAGCGTCGGATCGTAATAAGCGTTCACCGTCTGCGGCGTCATGTCCCAAAGGCTGCGGTCGACCGGCTTGGGGAAACGCGAAAGCGCCAGCCGCCACTGGAAGTCGCCCGACGCCATCGCATTGCCGAGTGGATCGGTGCGGCTGACCTTGAAGCTTGAATAGTCCACATATCGCACCGGATGGCCGATGCGCGGATCGAAGCCGGCGAGCTTGGCCAGCGCCTCCTTGCGCGTCGCTTCGTCCATCCACGCCGCATGCGCGATCTTGTCCTGGTAGGCCGCGCGCATGTCGCTCAGCAGCTCATCGGCCTTGGCCTCGGTATCGGGCGACCAGTGACGCGCGATGTAAAGCTGGCCCACCGCCTCGCCCAGATCCTCGTCGAGCAGCGCCATGCCGCGTTTCCAGCGGTCGCGCTGCTGCGGCACGCCGTTCAGCGTGCGGCTGTAGAAATCGAAATGCGCCTCATCGAACGCCTTGGGCAGGAAGGCCGCATGGTCGCTGATGAAGCGGAAGGCGAGATAGTCCTTCCAGGTCGAAAGCGGCACGTCGGCGATCCGGCTGGCCGCCGCCGCCACCGCGCTCGGTTCGGACACGTCCACGATCGGCGCGGCGCCAAGCCCGATTCCGGCGAGCGTCGCATCCCATTCCATCGCGGGCGCGAGCTTGGCCAGCTCGGCGCGCGTCATCGGATTATAGGTTGCTTGTGGATCGCGCCGCCGCTCGGGCGTCCATTGATCCTGCGAAAGCCGGGTTTCGAGCGCGATGATCGCATCGGCCCTGGCGGCGGGATCGGCCATACCCGCCAGCGTCTCGATGCGGATGATATAATCGCGATAAGCCTTGCGGTAGGCGTCGTATTTCTCGCCCTTCAGCAGGTAATAATCGCGCGTCGGCAGGCCGAGCCGCGCCTGGCTGGCGTTGACCGTGTAGCGCGTCGGGTCCTTCTCATCGGCGGAGATGCCGATGTCGATCGGCGAGGCATAACCTGGCCTTGCCATCAGCGCGACCAGCTGGCTCTTCGTCTGTACCGCCTCGATCCGCGCAAGATAGGGTTTCAGCGGTGCGGTCCCGCGCGCCTCGATCCCGGCCTGGTCCATCCATGCGGCGTAGAAGTCGCCGATCTGGCGCGCGGTCGCATTTTCGGGATTGCGCGCCGCATCCTCGACGATCGCGCGGACCTGGACCTCGGTATCGTCGGGCAGATCGTAATTATAGCCCGCGCGCGATTTGTCGGCAGGTATGGCATGCGTCTTCAGCCATGTCCCCTCGACATAATCGAAGAAATCGTCCCCCGGCTTCACGCTCTTGTCCATGTCGGCATAATCGACGCCCCAAATGCCGTATTTAGCTTTGGGGGCATCGGCTGCCGACGCTGGCGCCAATGCCAATGCGATCCCGGCGGTCGCAACCGCCGCCCGGAGCAAATTCCTCATCTTGCGTCCCCGCGAAACATTATTGCCTGCGTTTCTAGGCAGGGTGGGGAGGCGATGCCAGCATGGGGTTGCGCCATTCGGCTCCGAACCGGTGTCGTTTGTGGCTTAGTCCCAAAGACTGGTACCTTGGAAACACGGCCTGCGTTGGCCTAGCGTGCGGTTCGGAGGACGCATGCAGGCGGACGAACGGATGACATCGGCGCTGGCCCGCCTGACCGACAATGAAAAGGAATGCCTGCGCCGCCGTCTGCTGCCGCAGACGGCCAAGGAAATGGCGATCGATCTCGGCATCTCGCCGCACGCGGTAGAAAAACGCCTCAAGATGGCACGCGCCAAATTGGGCCTTGCTTCGTCGCTTCAGGCGGCGCGCCTGCTCGTGGCGGCGGAAGGGTATGGTCGATCGGGACCCCAGCCTTCGGACCTCGCCCAGGGCCGGGAAGCGGTGAATGACGACGACGCTGCCGGGATGTCTTCGCAAATTACGGGTCCGATCGCCCGGCGGATCAGGCCCGCTTTCTTATGGGGAGCGATCCTGATGATGTTGTTTGCAATCGGCCTGCTCGCGCTCGCCGCTCAAAACCAGGCGCCTGCCATGCCTCCGCATGTCGCCCAGCCTGATACGCCGCTTGGCAGAGCGATTGATTTCAATGACCAAAAGATGCGTCCTGCGACACGCGACGAGATTCTCAAGGCCGTATCCGACGCGTTCGATCTGATGGACAGGAACCATTCGGGCTTCATCGAACGCGACGAGGCGCCGGCGCAAGAGATCGGCCTCGGCGAACCTCAACCCATCGGCGCGACACCGAAGATGGGCGGGAAGACGACCTGGATCACCGGCAAGATGGGTCAGGCGATGTGGATCTCGAACATCGATGTCGATGGCGACGGCAAGGCCAGCAAGGCCGAATTTATAGCGTGGGACAGCCCGTACTTTCTTTCGCGCGGTACGCTTCCGGTCAATCCCGCAACAGGTCGTTGATGCCGGTCTTGGAGCGGGTCTGCGCGTCGACCCGCTTCACGATTACCGCGCAATAGAGGCCGGGGCCGCCATCCTTGCCCGGCAAGCTGCCCGGCACAACCACCGCATAAGGCGGCACGCGGCCCATGAAGATCTCGCCGGTCGCGCGGTCGACGATCTTGGTCGAGGCGCCCAGATAGACGCCCATCGACAGGACCGCGCCCTCGCCCACATGCACGCCTTCGGCGACTTCGGAGCGCGCGCCGATGAAGCAATTGTCCTCGATCACGACCGGCCCGGCCTGGAGCGGCTCGAGCACGCCGCCGATGCCGACCCCGCCCGAAATATGCACGTTGGCGCCGATCTGCGCGCAGCTGCCGACCGTGGCCCAGGTGTCGACCATCGTTCCTTCGCCGACATAGGCGCCGATATTGACGAAGCTCGGCATCAGCACGACGCCCTTGCTGATATGCGCGCCACGCCGCACGGTCGCGCCGGGTACGACGCGGAAGCCCGCCGCGCGGAACCGCGTCTCGTCCCAGCCGGCGAACTTGGTCGGCACCTTGTCGAACGCCGGAGCGCCCGGCGTACCGTTATCCACGACGACATTGTCGTTGAGGCGGAAGGACAGGAGTACCGCCTTCTTGAGCCATTGATTGACCGCCCAGGCGTCCCCCTTCTTCTCGGCGACACGATAGGTGCCCGCATCGAGCCCTTCGAGCGCGGCCTCGACCGCGTCGCGCACCTCGCCTTTGGTGGAAAGCGAGAGCGTGTCGCGTGCTTCCCAGGCAGCATCGATCGTGGCTTCGAGCGTCATTCTTCCCTCAATATTTCGTGGAGCCATTGGCCCAGGTCGCTGGCCCGGTAGTCGATCCCGTCGATTATGTCTGCCCCCACCTGTTCGGATCCATTGTCGATCCAGAGCGTGGTCAGTCCCGCGGCCTTGGCGGGCGGCAGGTTGCGCGCGAGATCGTCCGCGAACAAGGCGCGGGCGGGATCGATCCGGAACGCCTGGATCATCGAGGCATAAGCATGTTCGTGCGGCTTGGGCTTGTAGGCCATGGCATGGATGTCGTGGATCGCCTCGAAACTCTCCGACAGGCCAACGCTCGCCAGAACGCGCTGCGCATAAGGCACATCGCCATTGGTGAAGACCAATTTGCGTCCCGGGAGACGCGCGATCGCGTCGATCAGGTTTTTGTCTTCCTGCAATACGTTCATCTCGATCGCATGCACGTCCGCCAGGAATTCGTGCGGATCGACGCCATGCTCCAGCATCAACCCATTGAGCGTGGTGCCATGCTCGCGGAAATAGCCCTTCTGGACCTTGTACGCCTCGTCAAAGGACAGACCGGTAATGCGCATGACGTAAGCCGTCATGCGCTTGTCGATCAGTCCGAACAGGTCCGCCGACGCCGGATAGAGCGTGTTGTCGAGATCGAAGATCCAGGCATCGATATGCGCGAGCGCGGGAAGCATGGGGTGGCTGGTAGGCGGGCACTCCATCGGGCGCAACCGTGGGCGGGAGCCTATTTCCATCGCGGCCTAAGGCAGTGCTTGCCGAAGCGATTTAATCGGCGCTGATCGGCACGATCCGTGTGGCTACCGCCTCTTAATCAGGGAGCTGAGCGGGCTTGAAGATAGGCTTTCTGCTCGGCCGCTTCTTCGTCGGAGTAAAAGCGCTCCTCCAGATCCTCGAAGCGCTTGTACGGGCCATAATCCTCTCGCTCATGGTGCCGCTCCATCGCCTGTTCCCAGGACGGCGCCCACACCCCGTACAGGAAACGCGCATTGGGACTGCACTTGGCCCTGAACGCGTCACTCTGCTCGCTAACGAGCGAGAATGTCAGCCCGCTCTCGGTTTCCCAAAATTCGTGCAGCAGATCGGGCATGTCTCAGAGGAAGCTCTGCAAATCGCTCGGCTCGATCAGCACCTCGCGGCGGCCGACATGGTCGGGCGTCGAGATGATGCCTTGTTTCTCCATTCGCTCGATCAGTCGCGCCGCGCCATTATAGCCGACGCGCAGCTGGCGCTGGAGCCAGGAGGTCGAGGCCTTGCGGTTCTCGACCACCAATTGCACCGCCTTGCGATAGGTCTGCGTCTCGGGATCGTCGGGCCCTGAAGGCGCGCCCTCGATCTCGTAGCCGCCGTCCATCGGCTCCTCGGTCACTGCGGAGATATATTCGGGCGGACGCTGCGCCTTCCAATGCTCGGCCACGCCGCGCACCTCGTCGTCGGCCACGAAAGGCCCGTGCACGCGCACGATCTGCTTGCCGCCCGCGACGTAGAGCATGTCGCCCTTGCCCAGCAGCTGCTCGGCGCCCTGCTCGTTCAAAATCGTGCGGCTGTCGATCTTGGACGCGACCTGGAAGCTGATCCGCGTCGGCAGATTGGCCTTGATCACGCCGGTGATGACGTCGACCGACGGGCGCTGCGTCGCCATGATCAGGTGGATGCCCGCCGCGCGTGCCTTCTGCGCGAGCCGCTGGATCAGGAATTCGACTTCCTTGCCGGCGGTCATCATCAGGTCGGCCAGTTCGTCGACCACCACCACGATCATCGGCAGCGGCTCATATTCGAGCTTCTCTTCCTCGTAGATCGGCTGGCCGGTGTCGGCGTCATAACCCGTCTGGACGCGGCGACCGAGCGGCTGACCCTTGGCCTTGGCGGCCCTCACCTTTTCGTTGAACGAGGCGAGGCTGCGCACCTGGATCGTCGCCATCATGCGATAGCGGTCCTCCATCTGCTCGACCGCCCATTTGAGCGCGCGGATCGCCTTGGCGGGTTCGGTCACCACCGGCGACAGCAGATGCGGGATGTCGTCATAGACGCTGAGTTCCAGCATCTTGGGGTCGATCATGATCATCCGGCACTGATCGGGCGTCAGCCGGTAGAGCAGGGACAGGATCATCGCGTTGAGGCCGACCGACTTGCCCGACCCGGTCGTGCCCGCGACCAACAGATGCGGCATCGGCGCGAGGTCGGCGATCACGGGATCGCCGCCGATATCCTTGCCGAGCACGAGCGCGAGATTGCCCGGGCCCTGATTTTCGAAGCGCTCATGTTCGAGCAATTCGCGCAGCGAGATCATTTCCCGCTTCTGATTGGGTAATTCGATGCCGATCACGGTGCGCCCGGGAATGGTCGCGACGCGCGCGGACAAGGCAGACATGTTGCGTGCAATATCGTCGGCGAGCGCGACCACGCGGCTGGCTTTCACACCGGCAGCCGGTTCCAGTTCGTACATCGTAACGACCGGCCCGGGCCGGACGCCGGAGATGCTGCCCTGGACCTTGAAATCCTCGAGCACGGTCTCGAGCAGGCGCGCATTGCGTTCGAGCGCATTCTTGTCGAGCTTCTCGGTGGTCGGCGGCGGCGGCGGCGACAGCAGGTCGAGCGTCGGCAGCGCCCACGTGTCGCCGAGCGCGAGCTTGGCCTGACGTTCGCGCTGGTTGCGCGCGCTGGGCTGGGCCGCCTTGATCGGCGTGGTGATCGTGGGGCGAGGCGGTTCGGGCGCTTCATCTTCCTCCTCCGCCAGCGCGGCGCGGGGCGCGCGAACAAGAACCTGCTTCATGGGCTTCGTGACCGAAATCCGCTCGGCGCGCTGCGCCTTCTCGCTTCGCCGGAACAAGGCCGCGCGCTCTTCGGCATCCAGGCCGAGCGACCAGAGCGCGAGCGTGATTCCCAATATGCCGAACAGCAAAACCGCTGCGATGCGAATGCCGATCGCATAAGGGTGCTGAAGCATGTCGAGCCCGCGGTCGATCAGATTGGCGGCCCCGATCCCGATCGCGCCGCCCGCGCCGGCCGGCAGCGAGCTCGACAGGCCGAGATGGACCAGCCCCATGCCCAGATCGCAGAACAGCATCGCCACAATCGTGATCGGCAACGCCCGCCGCCATTGGCCGGGGTGCACCCCCCGCCACAAACGGAGCGCGACCACCACCAGAGGCGGGATCAGAAGGATCGCGGGCAGACCGAAAAAGGTCAGCAGAAGGTCCGCGCTCCATGCGCCGATCGGGCCGAGCACGTTGCGAAAGACCGGCGCGGCGGCCGTATTCAGCGCGGGATCGGTAGAGCTGTAAGAAACAAGCGCAAAGCCGATCAGCAACGCGAAGGCGAGTACCGCGAGCGAACTGAGCATCGCCCACGCACGCGCGCCGATATGCCGCACCTGGCCGCGCCAATTGCCCGTTCCCGCGATCCGCGTCGCCATCACTCGAAACCCCTCGTCACGCTCTAATTGTGCCCGAAATGTTCCGGGAGGGCAAACCGCGACGCGACGGGCTGCAGCCCGGTAACGCCAAGCGGCTTGACTCTAAAATAGCCATATAGCTATATAGCGATATGGCTATTCAAACCGCGATGCCCGACCGGCTCGATATGATCTTTTCGGCAATGAGCGACCCGACGCGGCGCGCGATCCTCGGCCGGCTCGTATGCGGCGAAGCGACCGTCGCGGAATTGTCGCAGCCCTTTTCCTTCAGCCAGCCTACCATCTCCAGGCACCTCAAGGTCCTGGAGAAAGCGGGACTGATCGAAGGCGGGCGCGACGCGCAGCGCCGTCCGCGCCGGCTGCGCGCGGAAACGATCAAGGAAGCAGCCGACTGGATCGAGCCGTTCCGCCGGGAATGGGAACGACGCTTCGACAATCTCGCCAATCATCTCGCCACGATGACCTCAGGAGAAGAGTGATATGCCCGCCGCCTTCCAGAACGATACCGACTGCGTGATCGATCGCACGACCCACACGATCCGCTTCGTCCGCGATCTCGACGCCGATCCCGCGCAGGTGTTCGACGCCTGGACCAGGCCTGAGCGGATCGCCTGCTGGTGGGACGCAACAGGCGCGCGCCTCGCCGAATGCGAGATCGACCTGCGTCCGGGCGGTCGCTTCACTTTCGTCTCGTCAATCAATCCCGATCACGTCTTTTCGGGCGTCTATCAGGAGATCGCCCCGCCCGGCCGACTCACCTTCGAAGCGAATGGCGCGCAGGGGCGCGTCCTGCTGGATCCCGTTGGAGCCGGCACGCGCATGACGGTGGAGATCGCCTGCATGTCGGCCGAGCATCTCGGCCATTATCTGCAGGTCGGCGTCGAGGTCGGGACCAGTCAGACGCTGACCAACCTCGCTACCTATCTGCGCGAGGAGACCGTGGTGGCCGGTTGACCCCCCGCGCGGGCGACTTCGCGACCTCGTTCGCACCGGGTCGCGCCGTCGCCCGCCGCCCAGGCGATCCCGGCCTCCAGCGCGCGTACATAATGGGGCTCGGAATAGCCTTCGGGCCGGTGTCCGATCGCCGAAAAGAAGGACCGTCCGTCCCCGACGCACCGCGTCCAAGCGATCGGATGGTCACTCCCCATCCGTAGATCCCTGTCGCCAGACCGGGGTGAATAACTTGCCTCGTCGAGCGCGAGCAGGACGTGGGCGCCGTCGGTGCGCGGATTGGGACTGAAGGAATACCATTCGTCGGTCATCGTCCATCCCGGCGCCAGATCGTGCACGATCGGGCTGGCGAGATCGCTCACCATCACGCGCGCCTCCTGGAATTGCGGGGCCATCGGATGTCCGATGAAGCGCGCGCCGATCAAAGTATCGACATACCAGTCCCAGAAATAAGACGGGTCGCCTCCAGAGCCATGGACCCCGACGAACCCGCCGCCATGTTCGATATAGGAACGAAAGACGCGCCGTTGCCCGAGGGTAAGCGCGTCGCCGCTCACATTATTCCAGATCACCACGTCGAAATGCCGCAGGTTGGCGGGGGTGATCGCACCGGCGCGATCGGTGGCTACCATCGACCATCCCTTGCGCTGCGCGATTCCGAACAACGCGGCGTGCGCCGCTGCCACCGATGGCGCATCCAGAAAGCCGGTCATCTTCTCGAACACGAGGATGGCGGGATGGCGCGCAGGCGGCGCGAGAGGTGTCGCATCCTCGTCGTAGCGCGCGCATCGCGCCTGCTTGTCGCCGGGCGTGACGGGTAGGCGCGCGAGATCTCTGTCGATCTTTGCCCACACATCGTCGGGCGGGGAGTTGGAGCCGGCGGCATGGCGAAGCGTGACGATCGAACCGAAACTCGGAACCGTAACGCTCTTCTCTCCCGCCCAGAAATGCGCGATCAGGCCGGGCGCGTCGCGCTCGATCACCGCCGCCGCCTCCGGCTTCAGCATCAGATCGATCAGGGGGGATTGCGACGAATAAGGTTGCTCACGCAGCGGGCAGTCGACCGCCCGCGCGGCATGGGCCGGCACAGACATGCTTGCCAGGGCCAGGATTCCGGCGATCAGCCTGATGACGTACACGCTCTCTCCTCTGCCGGCCGGTTAGACCAGCGCGGGAGCCTAGGTCAGCGGCCGGATCGGGACAATCGCCCGATCATGCGACTTTGGTAGTAGCGGCTCAATGCCGGAAGTGGCGCATGCCTGTGAACAGCATTGCCAGTCCGGCTTCATCGGCCGCGGCGATCACCTCGGCATCGCGCATCGAACCGCCCGGCTGGATCACTGCGGTTGCGCCCGCCTCGACCGCCGCCAGCAGACCGTCGGCGAAGGGGAAGAAGGCGTCGGAGGCAACCGCCGATCCGATCGTGCGCGGCCCGGCCCAGCCGGCCTTTTCGGCGGCATCCTTGGCCTTCCATGCGGCGATGCGCGCACTTTCCAGCCGGTTCATCTGGCCCGCGCCGATGCCGGCGGTCGATCCGTCCTTGGCATAGACGATCGCGTTCGACTTGACGTGCTTGGCAACGGTCCAGGCGAAGCGGCAATCGGCCAGCTCTTGCGGCGTCGGCGCGCGCTTGGTCACGACCTTGAGATCGGTTTCGACCACCTGGCCGTTGTCGCGCGACTGGACAAGCATCCCGCCCGCGATCGACTTGAGCTGCAGGCCCGGGCGTTTGGGATCGGGCAGTTCGCCGGTGATCAGCAGGCGTAGATTTTTCTTCTTCGCGAACACCTCGCGCGCGGCCTCGTCGGCGGCGGGCGCCGCGACTACCTCGGTGAAAATGCCGGTCATCGCTTCGGCGGTCGGCCCGTCGAGCGGGCGGTTGACCGCGATGATGCCACCGAAGGCCGACACGCTATCGCACGCGAGCGCCGCTTGATAGGCCTCGATCAAAGTGTCGCCGGTCGCCACGCCGCACGGATTGGCGTGCTTCACGATCACCACCGTCGGCGGCCCGTCGCGAAATTCGCTGACCAGCTCGAGCGCCGCGTCGGCGTCGTTGTAATTATTGTAGCTGAGCTCCTTGCCCTGGACCTGCTCGGCCTGCGCGATGCCGCGCGCGGAAGGGCCGAACGGCAGATAGAGCGCCGCCGACTGGTGCGGATTCTCGCCATAACGCAGCTCCGCGCCCTTCTTGAGCGGCACCGAAAGCGTGTCCGGGAAAGCCTGGCCCTGATCCGCGAACGCGAACCAGGAGGAGATCATCGCATCATAGGCCGCGGTCGCCGCGAACGCCTTGGCAGCGAAGACCTTGCGCTGCTCGATCGTGGTCTCCCCTTTTGCCACGGCATCATAATCGGCGGGGTCGGTCACGATCGCGACATAGGCATGATTCTTCGCGGCGGAGCGCACCATCGACGGGCCGCCGATATCGATATTCTCGATGATCTCGTCGCGCGCGGCCCCCTTCGCGACGGTCTGAGCGAACGGGTAGAGGTTGACGACGACCAGATCGATCGCGCCGATTTCATGCTCGGCCATCGACGCCGCGTGATGCGGATCGTCGCGCACCGCGAGCAGGCCGCCATGGACCTTGGGGTGCAAGGTCTTGACCCGGCCGTCCATCATCTCGGGGAAGCCGGTCAGGTCCGACACGTCCTTCACGGTCAGCCCCGCGTCGCGCAGCGCCTTGGCGGTGCCTCCGGTCGAGACCAGCTCGACGCCTTTGGCGGAGAGGGCTTTGCCCAGCTCGACCAGACCGGTCTTGTCGGAGACGGAGAGGAGGGCGCGCTTGATCGGGATGCTGGTCATGCGCGCGCCCTTTAGCGGGCCTGACGCGGAAGGCGAGTCCTTATACGTGCGGCGTGCGCTGCCAGAAGGCGACGACCAGCCCGCCTGCCACGATCAGGCTGCCGCCGATCATGATCGGAAGGTCGGGCCGCGTGCGGAAGAAGGCGAAGCTGACGATCTGCCAGACGATGAACAGGGTCGCGATATAGATGCCGACCACCTTGTGGAATTCGATCGGCGCCAGGTTGAGCGTCAGCGCATAGCCGAACACCAATATCGCCCCGACCAGGAAATAGAGCGTCCGCGCACTGATCGTGCGCGCGGCGATGCCGTTGCGGACGAGCGCGTCGCCCGAGACTTCCAGCGTCGTCGCGATGATCAGGAAGCCGACGATGATGAGCAGAGTCTTGCCGGTCACGGGGGCTACTCCTTGGAAAGCGCCCGTTCCATCAGCCAGACGCGGATCGCGCTGGCAAGGTTAATCGGGTCGGCCGCCTCGATACGCGCGACGTCGATTCGCGCCACCAATGCGCTAATCGGAAGCGCCTCCGCCCCGGCGGCGCGCTTGAGCGCTTCCCAGAAAATCGGTTCGAGACTGACCGACGTGGAATGTCCCGCGATCATGACAGAACGTTTTATCGGGCCGGCCATGATCGGAGACTACAGCCGTTCCAGGCAATCCGTCACCCCGGACTTGTTCCGGGGTCCACTGGGCCACACAGGATTCCTGTGAGGATGGGTGGATGCCGGAACAAGTCCGGCATGACGGGCATGAGGGCGCGCGTCCCTCAATACATATGCTGCCCACCGTTGATCGACAAAGTCGATCCGGTGATGAACGCGCCATCTTCCGAGCAAAGGAATGCCACGCCGCGCGCAATCTCGTGCGCTTGGCCGAGGCGTCCCACCGGGATCTTGGCGACGATTTTCGCGAGTACCTCGGCCGGCACCGCGGCGACCATGTCGGTGTCGATATAGCCCGGCGCGATCGCGTTGACGGTGATGCCGAAGCGCGCGCCTTCCTGCGCCAATGCCTTGGTGAAGCCGTGGATGCCCGACTTGGCGGCGGCATAATTGACCTGGCCATATTGGCCCGCCTGGCCGTTGATCGACCCGATGTTCACGAAGCGGCCGAACTTGCGGTCCTTCATGCCGGCGAATGTCGCCTTGGCCATGTTGAAGCAGCCGCCGAGATTGGTGTCGATCACCTCTTTCCAATCGTCGTAGCTCATCTTGAGCAAGGTGCCGTCGCGCGTGATGCCGGCATTGTTGACCACGATATCGACCGGGCCGAGATCGGCCTCGACCGCCGCCACGCCGGCCGCGCACGCCTCGAAGCTCGACACGTCCCATTTGAACGCCTTGATCCCGGTGCGGTCGCTGAATTCTTTCGCGCGCGCGTCATTGCCCGCATAATTGGCGGCGACGGTCACGCCTTCTTCCTTGAGCGCAAGGCTGATCGCCTCGCCGATGCCACGGGTTCCGCCAGTCACGATCGCAACGCGCGCCATCTATCTCTCCATTAGCTCGAATCTGCAGATTAAGTTCGATTCTGGTGGAAAGCCTAGGAAGCCTCGGTCCAGCCCGCAAGTTCCCGCCGCAGCAAAATGTGCAGCATTTCGATGCCGACCCGGTCAGCGTTGAGGCACGGCAGATAAGCGAAGTCGGTCCCACCGGCATCGAGGAAGGTCTGCCGCCCCCGAATGGCAAGCTCTTCCAGGGTCTCGAGGCAGTCGGCGGAGAAGCCGGGCGCAACCACCGCGACGCGCTTCACGCGCTTCGCGGACAGGCTGGCCAGCGTGATGTCGGTCGCGGGTTCGAGCCATTTGGCGCGGCCGAAGCGCGACTGGAAGCTGACGATCAGCTCGCGCCCCAGCGCCTCCGCCAGCAGGCGCGCGGTCTTCTGGCAATGGCAATGATAGGGGTCGCCCAGCGCCAGCGTCCGCGCGGGCATGCCGTGAAAGCTGGCAAGGATCGCGTCGGGCTCGAACGGCAAGGCCGCCAGCGAGGTTTCGACGCTCGCCTTGAGCGCCGCGATATAGGCCCGGTCATCGTAATATGGCGGCAGCGTGCGGATTGCGGGCTGCCACCGCATCCCGGCCAGCGCCGCGAAGGCCGCATCATTGGCGGTCGCGGTCGTCGCCGCGCAATATTGCGGATAAAGCGGTGCGATCAGGATGCGCTCGCATCCCGCCGCTTTCATTGCCGCCAGCGTGTCGCCAATGGCGGGACGGCCATAACGCATCGCATGCTCGACCATGACATTGTCACCGAGCCGGCCACGTAGCTTTTCGGCCTGCTCTGCGGTGATCGCGGCAAGCGGCGAGCCATCCTCGCGCCAGATCAGCGAATATGCATGTGCCGACTTCTTTGGCCGCGTCGTCAGGATCAGTCCGCGCAATATCGGCTGCCAGATCAGCTGCGGAATCTCGACCACGCGGCGGTCGGACAGGAATTCGGCGAGATAGCGCCGCACCGCACTCGCCTCGGCGGTGTCGGGCGTCCCAAGGTTGACGATCAACACGCCGACCTTCGCAGGCGGGACCGTGGGATGGTCGGGCGGCAGGCTCATGCGAGGCTGAGCGGCAGGCTGCGCAGCCGCTTGCCGGTTGCCGAGAAGACGGCATTGGCGATCGCCGGCACCGCGACCGGCACCGCGAGCTCGGCAACGCCGCCGGGTGCCTCGTTCGACGGGATCAGCTCGACCTGGATGTCGGGCATATTCTTGAGCCGCGGCAAGCCCAGCGCATCGAGATTGGCCTGATCCGGCAAGCCGTGCGTGAAGGTGACGCCATGGCCGAGAGCGGCGGCGAGTCCCCAGACCAGCCCGCTCTCGATCTGCTGGACGACGATATCGGGGTTGATCAGCCGCCCGGCATCGACCGCGGCGACCATTCGCGCCACTTTGATCTGGCCATTCTCGTTCGACGCCTCGACATAGAGGCCGATATGGCTGCCGAAGGCGGAATGGATCGCGAGACCTTCGCCCGATTGCGCCTCACCGCTCCAGCCACCGGTCGCGGCGGCGTGGCTCAGGCAGCGCGCGAGCCGGGGCGATCCCGCGAGCATCCCGATACGGAAAGCGAGCGCATCCTGTCCCGCCACCGCGGCGAGCTCGTCGACGAAACCCTCGGTGAAGAAACCGGTATAAGCGTGCGCCGCCGCGCGCCACAGGCCGGTCTCGATCCCGATGTCGGCGGGCGCATGTTCGATTGCGAAGGCGGGAATCGCATAAGGCGGCACCGCGCCATCGACCGCGGCGGCCTCCGCACCCTGATGTCCATGCGCGCCAACCAGTCGCGTCACCGCCTCGCCGGCCGTGGAGGGTGCCGCGATCCGCGTACGCCAGGCGACGATCTGATTCTGTGCATTGAGCCGTGCGGTCAGCTTTGCCCTGGCGGGCGGGCTGTGGCGGCCGCGGCGCATTTCTTCGCCCCGGCTCCACATCAATTGGACCGGCTTCTTCGCCTTGATGGCGAGCGTCGCTGCCTGGATCGCGGCATCGTTCTCCAGCTTCCGCCCGAAACCGCCGCCGACCAGCATCGGATAAAGCGTGATCCGGCCGGCCGACATGCCGGTCGCGGCCGCAATCGCCGCACGCGCGAGGCCGGGGGCTTGGGTCGGCATCCAGATTTCGAGCTGGCCATCCTGCATCCGCGCGGTCGCGACCAGCGGCTCTATCGTGGCATGCGCCTGGAGCGGAACGTCGTAGGTGGCCTCGATCAGGCCGGGGCCGGTGAGGAGGGGCTCAGGCTTGCCGGCGCCGGCAAAGAGCTTGGCTTTTCCGTCAAGCGCAGCATCGATCGCCTTCGCGATCCCGGCGCTATCGGGCAGCGAGCCGCTGGTCGCGAAACGCGGGCGCAATTGATCGAGCGCGTGATCGGCAGCCCACCAATTGTTCGCGATCGCTGCGACCCAGTCCGGCCCGCGCACGACGTTGGTCACGCCCCACACCTTGTCCGCCGCACCCGTCTCCTGGCTCGCCAATTTGGTGTCGCCGAGCGGGCCGTGGCGCACGCTCGCAAACAGCATACCGGGCAGCCGCACATCGCCCGCGAACCGGGCCGTGCCGTCGATCTTCGACGGCAGATCGAGCCGCGGCATCGACTTGCCCGAAATATTGCCCTCGCCCGGCTTGCGCAGCGGCGGCTGCTTGGGCGGGGCGAAGGCAGCGGCCTCGGCGGCGAGTTCGCCGAAGCGGAAGCGGTCATTGCCGCGCACGACGAAACCGGCCTCGGTATCGCAGGCCTGCCAGTCGGCACCGAGCCTTTTGCCGGCGGCCATGCAGAGTAAGGCCCGCGCAAATGCGCCGGCTTCGCGAAACGGCTGTTCGAACGCGCGGATCGAGGTCGATCCAGCGGTTATCATCAGCGCGTGGCTGGTCGCCCAGTTTTGTCCCGCCCAGCGGCCGAAGCCGCGCAGGAATTGCGGAACATGCTCGGCTTCATACTCCCCCGCGATCAGGCGATTGGCGTAAAGCGGGTTGATCGGCGCGGGCTCGACCGCGACCTGGCGCCAGTCCGCACCCAGCTCGTCCGCCAGCGCCTGCGGCAAGGCGGTCCAGATGCCCTGGCCCATTTCCGCCTGCGGCACGATCGCGGTGACTCGCCCGGCGGTATCGATCTTGAGGAAGGCGCCGAGCAAGGTTTCTCCGGGTGCGGTGGCGACATTGGGCCGATAGGAGCGCGGCCAGAATTCCCACGCGAGCAACAGCCCTGCGCCGGCTCCGCCGCCGATCAGCAACGTGCGCCGATCAATGCCTTTTCTGGTCCTGTCCGCCGCGGCCATGACCGCCTGATAGGGCGGTCATGGCGACGCGTCACCCCTCCCTAGAGGTAGGACAGCCACCAATCGCGCCGCCGCGCCTTGAGCGCCGAAAACCACATCGAAAGCGGGATCAACGCGATCAGGACCGCGAGCCAGATGGCATAGACGATGGGTAGGTCGAAGCCCCAGCCATTGTCCCTCGCCTTGGTCGACAGGACCACGTCGGTCGCGGTACCGAACGGGAAGCCCAGCGCCAGCACCCCAGCCAGCATCAGCAGGTGCAGGATGTAGATGTGGCAGATGTATGTGAAGAGCGGGGTGCGGCCATAAGCGAGCAGGACGCGCGCGACCGGCCCCCGCAGGCTGTCGAGCGCCAGGAATAGCAGGATCGAAACACCCAGCGTCGAAAAGGCATAATCGGGGGAGGGCGGATATTTGGACACGTTCATGAACGACATAAAGGTCCGGGCCCCTGTCGCCTGATAAGTCCACGGCGCCGGATCGCCATAGCTATCGATCAGGCGCAGCAGCACGAACACGAGCAGCATGCCGATCGCGATCGGCAGCAGCCGGCGTGTCCGCTCCGCGCGATCGAGGCGAAAGATCGGCCCGAGGCCGAAGCCGAGGCACATGATCGAGAGCCAGGGGATGAACGCGTAATAAGCCAGTACGTGCGGACCCAGCAGACCGGGGGCGAGGGCGACCGTGCGGACGACGCCGAGAAGGTCGGTCGCGCCCGCATTTCCCGCCCGTAGCGCGTTGACGGCGGCATGCGCTGTCGCCGCCAGAACGAACGGGTAGAGCAACAGGATCGCGAGCCCCAGCATGAGCACCCGGCGCGCGGACAGGCGCGAGATCAGGCTCATGCAGATCATGCTTGCGCCGATCGCCCAGATCACCTGCAGAAAGATGAAGGGCTCGCCGAAATTGAAGCCGAAGCTGATCACGGTGCATTCGAGCAGGATCAGCCACAGGCCGCGCTTGAGCAGGAATGTGGGCAGCCCGGGCTTGCCGTTGGCTTTCTGAAAATAGATCGAGACACCCGCGAGAAAGACGAAGGTCGCCGCGCAAAGATGCGTCACCCAGCGCGTCGCGAAGAGCAAGGGCCAGCTCTTGACCGGGTCGGTCGGATCGAACCGCAGCGCATAATAATGGAAATAATCGCGCGAATGGTCGAGCACCATGATCGCGATTACCAGTCCGCGCAGCATGTCGATCGCGTCGAGCCGCAGCGCACCGCCGCGGGTCAGGCCCTTCGGCGTCGGTTCGACCAACAGATCGCCGTCGCCCTGCAGCGTCACAGTCGCCATATCGTCTCTCCCCGTTCCCGCTGCCGTTTACCATTGCTGCGGGATGGGGAAAAGCGGCCGGGGCGGACTTGTTCGTTCGGCGTCACCCCGGACGTGTTCCGGGGTCCACCAGGCCGCAAGGAAAAAGCTGGCGTCTCAGTGGATGCCGGAACAGGTCCGGCATGACGATTGAGAAGGTCGTAGAATCTACTTCACCGGCACGGACGGCGACTCGACCGGATCCATCAGCTTGCGGGTGAAATAGGTGGTCTCGAGCGCGATCGCGCGCGCCGCCTGCTTGAGGTTGGCGCCTGCGGCATGGCCGCCCTCGGTATTCTCCCAGAAGAGATAAGGCAGCCCATATTCCTTCATCCGTGCGGCGAACTTGCGCGCCTGGACCGGGCCGACGCGGTCGTCCCGGGTGGTCGTCCAGATGAAGGGTTCCGGGTAATTCCGATCCTTGCGCAACGCCTGATAGGGCGAGGTCTTCTCCCAGAAGGCGCGCTCGGCGGGCACGTTCACGCTGCCATATTCGCCGACCCACGAGGAGCCGGCCGACAATTTCTCGTAGCGCAGCATGTCGAGCAAGGGGATCTCGATCGCGACCGCGTGCCACAAATCTGGCCGCTGCGTCATCTCGACCCCCATCAGCAGGCCGCCGTTCGAGCCGCCATAGATTCCCAGCCGCCGCGGCGAGGTGATGCCGCGCTTGATCAGATCCTCGGCGACGCTCGCGAAATCGTCATAGATGACCTGGCGTTTGGTCTTGAGACCCGCCTCGTGCCAGGCGGGGCCGAACTCGCCGCCGCCGCGGATATTGGCGAGGACATAAGCGCCGCCTTTCTCCAGCCAGAGCTTGCCGCGCGTCGCCTGATAAACGGGCGTTTCACTGATCTGAAAGCCGCCATAGGCTGTCATGATCGTGGGCGTGCTGCCGTCGTATTTGATGTCAGACCGGTGCACCACGAAATAGGGAATTCGGGTGCCGTCCTTCGAGGTCGCTTCGAACTGCTGCGTCACCAGCCCTTTGGCGTCGAAGCGCGGCGGAATCGCCTTGATCTTCTGCGCAACGCCGGTTGCGGCATTCACCTTCCACAAGGTGGTCGGCTCCGTGAAGCTCTGCACGGTGAGGTAGGCTTCATCGGTCATACGGTCCGAGCTTGCGAGGTCGACCGAGCTGTTGTCGGGCAGCTTGATCCGCGTCGCGTTCCATCCCTTGGGACCGGCCGTGAAGCTCCAGGCCTGACCGCGCACATTGTCGTAGATCGCCGCAAGCACATGGTTGCGCGTGGCGAGCACACCATCGATCGATTGCCGCGGCCCCGGCGCGAACAGGAGGTAATGGGCGATCACCCGGCCATCCGCGATCTCGAAGCCGACGAGCGATCCGGCTTTGACGTCCTTCCAATCCTGATCGACGCGCAGCAGCAACTGGTTCGCCGCAAAGCCCTGGATTCGATATTTGCCGGGCATGTCGAGCTTGGTCACGCCCTGCCCGCCGACCGCGAAAATCTCGCCCTCGAAGAAGGTGATGTTGCGCTCGATATAGGTCAGGCGACGGCCCTGGCCGTCGACCAGGCTGGTCGGGCTGGCGCCGACATCGGTCGGCAGGCTGCGATAGATTTCGGCGGCCTGATCGAGCGGCTGGCCGCGCTTCAACCTTTTGACGACGAAGGGATAGCCGGACTCGGTCATCGTGCCCGCGCCCCAGTCGCGTGCGACGAGCAGACTGTCGCGCGACTCCCAGGCCGTGCCCTGCTTGGATGTCGGCAGCGCATATCCCCCTTCCACGAACCTGCCCGCGCCCAGGTCGAACTCGCGCAATGTCACCGCATCCTCGCCGCCTTCGGACAGGTTGAGCAGGCACCGCCGCTCATCCGCAGGCTCGCAATCCGCCCCCTTCCAGACCCAACTCGCTTTATCGGCGGTGCTGAGCGCATCGAGATCGATCAGCGTGCGCCATTGCGGATCGGCGGTCAGGTAGCTAGCGGGCGTGGTGGTACGCCAAAGACCATGCACATGATTTGCGTCCTGCCAGAAATTGGTGATCTGGCCGGCAATCTGGTTGGGCATCGGGATGCGGTCAGTCGCTTCGAGGATCTTGAGCGCGTCCGCCTCGAGCCCGGCATAGCGCGGATCGCTCTCCAGCAAGCCGAGCGTGCGTTTATTCTCGATCTCGACCCACGCCTGCGATTGCGGCGAGAAAACCTTTTCCAGCCAGATATAGGGATCGTCCGCAGGCGCGGGATCGGCGGCATGGATCATGACAGGTGCGCTGGCGAGCATTGCACCAAGCACCAGCAGGCGCGGGATGGACAACATGTATGTTCCTTGGTCATTTCGTGGCGCGAGGAGAGGCGCTTCCGGCAGGACGGTCAAGCGTTTGCGGCCGTCTCCCTGGTCGGCTAGATCGGCGCGATGAGCCTCGTCACTCTCGCCGCCGCGACCGCGGGGCATATCCGCTACGCCGACCTTCCCCTGTCGCCGGTCGCGTTCCACGCCTGGATCTTCACGATCCGCTGGTACGGGCTTGCCTATCTGGCGGGAATCGTCGTCGGCTGGTGGTATCTGATCAAGCTGATCGAGCAGCCGGGCGCACCGATGGCGCGACGCCATGCCGACGATTTCGTCTTCTACGCGACGCTCGGCATCATCCTCGGCGGGCGGATCGGCTACATCATCTTTTACGGGGAAAGTCAGCGGATCGGCGAGCCGCCTCTCTGGGCGACGCCGCTGCAATGGTTCAAATTGTGGGACGGCGGCATGTCTTTCCACGGTGGCGCGTTCGGCGTGGTGCTGGCGATCTGGTGGCTCGCCCGGCGCAACGGCCTCTCGATGGTGCGCTTCCTTGATTATGTGGCCTGCTGCGCGCCGTTCGGATTGTTCTTCGGCCGGCTCGCCAATTTCGTGAATGGCGAATTGTGGGGGCGGCCCACCGACGTGCCGTGGGGGATCATCTTCCCGAACACGGTCGGCCCGGGGCTTCCCGATCCCGCCCGCCATCCAAGCCAGCTGTATGAAGCCGGCCTGGAAGGCATATTGCTGTTCGTCGTCCTGTCCTGGCTCTTCTGGCGCACCGACGCGCGCTATAAACCCGGACTGCTTTTGGGCGTATTCCTGATCGGATATGGCTGTTCGCGCTTCTTCGTCGAATATTTCCGCCAGCCCGATGCCCAATTGGGTATTCTGCCGTGGGGGATTTCGATGGGACAGACCCTGTCCGCGCCGATGATTTTCGTCGGCCTGTGGTTCATTGTGACGGCGAAGACCAAGCGGATTGGATCCACCAGTAATGCCGGCGCCGCCTGATATCACGCGCGAGATCGCGCAACTGATCGAAGAACAGGGGCCGATTTCGATCGAGCGCTTCATGAACGAAGCGAACCGGCATTATTACGCCACCCGCGACGCGATCGGCGCGGCGGGCGATTTCATCACCGCGCCCGAAGTCAGCCAGATGTTCGGCGAGATTGTCGGGCTGGCGCTCGCGGACGTGTGGCAGCGTGCTGGCCGTCCGGCGGACGCGGTGCTGGTCGAACTCGGCCCGGGCCGCGGAACGCTCGCCGAGGATATGCTGCGCGCGATGAAGGTCGCTGGACTCGAGCCCGAGCTTCATTTCATCGAGACCAGCCCCTTATTGCGCGAGAAACAGGCGGATCTGCATCCGCACGCAATCTGGCACGACACGATCCAGACGCTGCCGAACGATCGGCCGCTGCTGATCGTCGCGAACGAATTCTTCGACGCGCTGCCGGTGCATCAACTGGTGATGACCTTCAACGGTTGGCGCGAACGCGTGGTGCGGATGGGGATGGACGGGTTCGAGGCGGCACCCGGGGACACGACCAAATATGGCGATGTGCCGATGCATCTGCGGCATGCCGATCCCGGCGGCATCATCGAAAGCTGCCCCGTCGCGCGCAAATTGATGCGCGCGATCGCGCGGCGGCTGCACGATCAGGGTGGGGCGATGCTCGTGATCGATTATGGCTATGATGGCGGCGCGCATGGCGACACGCTGCAAGCGGTGCACGCGCATGCTTATGCCGACCCCTTCGCCAGGCCGGGCGTCAGCGATTTGACCGCGCATGTCGATTTCTCCGCGCTTGCCGGGTCCGCGCGCGCGGCGGGCACGCACGTCGAAGGCCCGGTCGACCAGGGGCAATGGCTGGTCTCGCTCGGCCTGTCCGACCGCGCCGCGATCCTCGCCCGCAATGCCCCGAGTCGCGCGGCTGAGATTGGCGCGGCATATCGCCGCCTGACCCACCCCGACGAAATGGGCGAATTGTTCAAGGTAATGGCGGTGACCGGCCGGCGCTGGCCCAACCCCGGCGGGTTTTGAGCTTCGCTCTCCTTAATTGCGCGTCACTCCAGCGAAAGCTGGAGTCCAGCTCCTGAGCTGGCGTACTGGCCGAACCGTCGGGAGATGGATCCCGGCTTTCGCTGGGATGACGGAGAAAAGTTTAATGATCACCCCGTTTAAAGCCTGCGCGCTCGATGGCGTCCCGCACGGCTTCCTGGGCCGCGAGGGCGGGGTTTCGACCGGTATCCTCGCCGGGTTGAATGTCGGGCTCGGCTCGAACGACGATCGCGAGGCGATTGCCGAAAACCGCCGCCGTGCGGTGGAGGCGGTATTGCCCGGCGCGGCGCTGGTGACCGTCCATCAGGTCCATTCCGCCGACGCCGTGATCGCGACCGGTCCGTTCGCGGACGAAGCTCGCCCGCATGTCGATGCGCTCGTCACCGACCGGCCCGGCCTGTTGCTCGGCATCCTCACCGCCGATTGCGTGCCGATCCTGCTCGCCGATATGGCGGCCGGCGTGGTCGGCGCGGCGCATGCCGGCTGGAAGGGGGCGCTCCATGGCGTCACCGACGCGACCATCGCCGCGATGGAGAAACTGGGCGCGCGGCGCGACCGGATCGTGGCGGCGACCGGCCCCTGCATCGCGCGCGCGTCCTACGAAGTGGATGACGCCTTCGCCCGCCGTTTCGAGGAGGCCGATCCCGCGAACGAGCGCTTCTTCCTGTTCGCGGGCAAGCCGGGCCACCAGCAATTCGACATCGAGGCCTATGTCGCCGCGCGGCTGGCGGCGGCCGGCGTTGGCCGGATCGAGACTTTGGGCCTCGACACCTATCCCGACGAAGCCAAATTTTTCAGCTTCCGCCGCGCCACGCATCGCGGCGAGCCCGATTATGGGCGCGAAATTTCGCTCATCGGGCTTCCGGCCTGACATGCGTGAGGAAAAAGCGAGCCAGACCGCTCTTGGCGCGGCGATCCATCGCGCCAATCATCAGCGCATCGAGTGCGGCCTGATTTTCAGCGATCCGCTGGCGGTGCGTATCGTCGAGGGTGCCGGCGAATATGGCGCGCTGCTCGAAGAGGATGGTGCGGAGAATCGCGGCCTGCGTCTGTTCATTGCCGCGCGATCGCGTTTTGCGGAGGATAAGTACGCTACCGCGATGCGCGATCGCGGCGTGCGTCAGTTGGTGGTGCTGGGTGCCGGGCTGGACACCTTTGCCTATCGCCAATCCCCGGATTCGGCGCTTCGGCTGTTCGAGGTGGATCACCCCGCCACCCAGGCGTGGAAGCTCGCACGGCTTGGTGCGGCCGGAATTGCGATACCGTCCAACCTGACGTTCGTGTCGGTCGATTTCGAAACGCAGTGTCTCCGTCACCGGCTGGAGGCGAGTGGCTTCAATCCGGGACGGCCCAGCTTCTTCATGATCCTCGGTGTGATCGCCTATCTTTCGCAGGGGGCGATCGACGAATTGCTTGCCACGCTCGGTGGGTACGCGGCATGCGAATTTGCATGGGATTATTCAATCCCGCCCGAAATGCTCGACGCGGAGCAGCGCAAGTTCCACGATGCGTTGATCGAGCGGACCACTGCGGCCGGCGAGCTGTATCAGAGCCTGTTCACACCCGATCGCATGGCGGGAATGCTGTATCAGACCGGGTTTGCACCGACCGAAGATCTCGACGTCTACGATCTGCTCGCGCGCTATCTGGGCGAAGAGGTGATCGCTGCTTCGCGAGCGGCGGGACGCGGCAGCGCGCATATGATCCATGCGATGCGTGTCTCGCAACGCTGATGGCGGACCGCCGTTTATCCGGCCTTGACCATTTATATGATCATTGTGAATAGAGGCGGCGCGCCCCGCCTCGAGAGGGCCGAGCTGGAGAAGTGATCATGGCTAAGGCCCGCGTGAACCCCTTGTCGGGATGCGGAAAACACGCCGTGCGCCTGTGCGCCGCGCTGCTTTTGGTGCTCTCCACCGCTCCGGCCATGGCGGGAAAAGCCGGCGTCGCCCCGACCCCGCCGATGGGGTGGAACAGCTGGGACGCTTATGGCCTGACCGTCACCGAAGCGCAGTTCAAGGCCAATGTCGAACGTCTCGCCACGATCCGCCCGCACGGCTGGTCCTATGCGGTTATCGATGAGGGTTGGTACATGGCCAACCCGCTCGGCACCGATCTCAAGTCGCGGCAATATCGGCTCGATTCTTATGGCCGGCTTGATCCGGTCGTCGATCGCTTTCCCTCTTCGGCCGACGGCCACGGCCTGCGCTCGCTCGCGGCATGGACGCATGCCAAGGGCCTGAAATTCGGGATCCACATCGTGCGCGGCATTCCCAAGGCCGCGGTGGAGGCCAATATGCCGATCGCCGGATCGCATTTCCGTGCGGCCGAGGCGGCAGATCGCTCCGACACCTGCCCTTGGGATGACGGCAATTACGGCATCGCCAACAATGAGGCGGGCCAGGCTTATTACGACTCCCTCCTCCGCCAATATGCCGAATGGGGCGTCGATTTCCTCAAGGTCGACTGCATCGCGGACCATCCCTATCGCCCGAGCGAAATCCACCAGATCAGCCGCTCGATCGCCAAGATTTCCCCCCCGATCGTCCTCAGCCTCTCGCCCGGGCCGACCGGTATCGAGCATGCCGCCGAGGTCGCGCAACTGGCGCAGATGTGGCGTATCATGGACGATCTGTGGGACAGCTGGACCTTCCCGCACCCCGATCCCAAGTCGACCTTCCCCAACGGCATCCGCAATGCCTTCGACAGCCTCGCTCTATGGAATCCGCACGTTCGTCAGGGCCGGTGGCCCGATGCGGACATGCTGCCCTTCGGCCCGCTGCGCCCGCACCCGGGCTGGGGCGACCCGCGTCAGTCGCGCCTGACACCCGCCGAAACGCGCACCGCCTTCACCTTATGGTCGATCGCGCGTTCGCCGCTGATCCTGGGCGGCAACCTGACCGAGATGGATGCGGATACCTGGGCCTTGTTCACCAACAATGCGGTGACCGCGCTCAACCAGGAGACTCGCGTCAGCCATCCGGTGCCGGTGCCGGATGCGGCGGACCTGCGCGTCTGGACCTCGCGCCGTGCGGGCCAGCCGATCGACACGGTCGCGTTGTTCAACCTGTCCGATCAGCCGCTCGCGGTGGATCAGGCCTGGGCGAGCCTCGGTCTGCCCCAGGGCTCCTTCGCGGCGCGCAATTTGTGGACCGGCGCGCGTTCGGCGGCGGGCGCTCGCCTTCGCCTTACCGTGGCACCGCATGACGTGGCGTTGCTGCGAATCTCGCGCTGAAGCTGCCTAGCGCGTCCTGACCTCGTCCGGATCGGTAAGCTGGGTCAGGATCCAGCCATTCCCATCCGGATCCTTGAGCATGGTGAAGCGGCCCCACGGCTGCTCCTCCACCGGCGTGCATTCCACGCCGAGCCCGGTCAGGCGTGCATGTTCGCCATCGACATCGTCGATCCCCAACATCAGTCCCTGCTGGCCGCCGGGCTTCAACCCTTCGAACCAGGTGACGAGCGCGATGGTCGATCCGCCGTCCTTCGGCTGAAGCTGGATCCAGCGCATGTCGGGGCCCATCGCCTCGTCGCGCAGCAAGGTGAGCCCGATCACGTCGCGATAGAAATCGCGCGCCTTCAATTGATCGGTGACGGGTATCGAGACGACCGCAATCGACATGACCTGACCCCCTGTTCGGGGGGTGACCGCCTTAGAAAGGCAGCCAGCGCCCCTTTTCGGAGAAGCGCATATAGCCCAGATTGGCGCCCAGCCGCCAGCCGACGCCCAGCCGGATCGGAACGAGCACGATGTTGCCGCGCCGCAGGTAGGAGGCCGTGAAGCCGCCGATCACATACACGTCGCCTTCGGCCGCGGGGAAGCGCTTGAACAGCTCCTGCGAATCCTCAAGATTATAGACCAGGACGAAGGTCTTGGCGGCATTGGCACCGAGGTCGAAGCCGACCGATGGCCCGGTCCAGAAGACCTTCTTCTGGCCCTCGATCTTGTGGAACATCGTACCGGAGCCGTAGCGCAGGCCGACCACGACCGCGCCGCCTGCCTCGCGCCCGGCGATATAAGCGTTGGGACGGCCCTGGTCCTTGAAGATCTTTTCGATCAGCCCGGCCAGGCCGGCGGCGCCTTTGCCGAACACGCCTTCGGCCGCGCCGACCACGTCGCCTTCGTCATAGGTTCCGCCCTTCACCTTCTCGCGGGCCTGGATCTCGGCATGGCTGGCGGCGGGCAAAGGCTGGGTTCCGGCCGGCTGTTCGGGCGTCGCGGCGGAAGCCGGTGCAGGGGCTGCGGGCGGCTCGTCCGCCGGGGCCGGAGCGGGCCGGCTTTGCTCCTGGATGGGGCCGGTCGCGGCCATGCTGCCGGCCGCATTGGGATCGACCGTCTTGACCTGCGCGGCCGCGGTCGATGCCGCAAATGCCGCCACCAGGATCATGCTTGCCGTCTTGCCGATCATCGCCCGCCCTCTTGTCTGTTCGAAGGCACATGATAGCCGTGCATGCGCTTTCCCCGCAATGAACGAGAACTTGCGTTGATCGGGCCAAAAGTCGCCGCTATAGCCGCGCTTCGCCAGGGCCCGGAGACGTGGGTGAGTGGCTGAAACCAACGCTTTGCTAAAGCGTCATACGGGAAACCGTATCGAGGGTTCGAATCCCTCCGTCTCCGCCAGCGTCCTCTACAGGGACGTCCAAAAGTCCACCGGGCTCGATTTCCTTCAGATTTGATCGGCCGGTTGATTAGGTCGGCCACGAATCCGACCCAGTGAAGCCATCTCAAGATCGAGCCCGACATCGAGGCTGGTTGTCAGACCGCGAACGCGTTGCGCGCGAATGGTTCGCGGGTGCGAAAGCGCAAACCTCACAAAGGTACAAGAATCAGGCGCGCCGCTTCCGTACCCATAGATGGTGTGGACATCAGGTTGCGCCCCGCAATCTTGCTCACACGCGCTTGACGATGCTGGGCGGCGGACGGGCCCGGCAGGATAGAGGATGAGGGTCGATGCACGCCAAAGAGATGTTCCGATGGCTGACTCAGCCGGGCGGTGGAGTTGCTTTTCTTGGAGTCGCCGCGATCCTGTACGGTGTAGCCTGTTTCCTACAGGGCGGCTTCGCAACCCCCTGGCAACCCGTGCCCGACAGCCTGCCCCTACGGCAGCCGCTGGCCTATCTGTCGGCGGGGCTGCTGATGCTGGGCGGCACCGGCTTGCTGATCACCCGCGCCGTTCGACCGGCGGCGATCCTCCTGCTGGGTCTCTTCGCGCTCTACGACGCCTGTTACATGCTGCAGATGGTAGGCCCGCATGCCAATGCGCTCGCCGTGCTGGGTCTGGCCGAGCAATCGTCTGTGGTGGTGGGCAGCTGGGCTATTCTGCTCCGGATACGCGGTGGCGGACCGGCTGAGCTGGCGATCGCGCGCATTGCATTCGGCTTGTGTTCGATCTTCTTCGCACTCGCCCATTTCCTCGGCCTCGGGCCGACCGCGAAGATGGTGCCGGAGTGGATGCCCGGCGGCCAAATTTTTTGGGCCCTTGCCACAGGGGTAGGCCATCTTGCCGTCGGCCTGGGCCTGATCGCGAACCGGCTTGCAGTGCCGGCGACGCGGCTGGGCGGGTTGATGTACATCTGCTTCGCACTGTTTGCGTGGCTGCCAGGCGCGATCGCGCATCCGCCCGAGTGGCTGCGCTGGGCGGGCGCCGCGATCAGTCTGTGCATGGCGGCGGCATTGTGGCTGGTCGGTGATCTGCTGGCGGCGCGCAGTTCGGAGAGTCAATTGGGTGCGCATGCCAATGGCGGCCGCGCAATCGCCAGGCCAGCGTGACCCGCGCATGGAAAGGCTTCCCCAAGGCGCCGGCTCTTTTACTCGAGCATGTCGCCTTCCCTAGGGTGGGGGGCTCGATTGAGGAGCAATAACAGGAGCGGCAGCATCGTGAGCACCAACGGCGCGCCGACCGTGAGGCCGGAGATGATCGCGGTCGCCAGCGGTCGCTGCAAGCCGGCGCCGCGGCTGATGCCGAGCGCGAGCGGCAGCAACGTCAGAATCGCGATCAGCGCCGACATCACGATCGGCCGCAGCCGTGCCTTGCCCGCGGCGAGCAGCGTGTGGGTGTCGATCGCCCCGCCGGGGTCGAGCTCGGCCAGATAGAAGATGGCTAGCTCGGTGAGCATGCCGACCACCATCGTGAGGCCCATCAGCGCGGATATGTCGAGCTCGGTTCCCGTCAGCCAGAGCCCGAACAGAACAGCGGTGCCGGAGAGAAGCACGGTCAAGGCTGCCGCCACGGCGAAGGTCCAGCGTTCGAACAGGAAGATCAGCAACAGCGCCGACAGGAGCAGGGCGGCGATCAGTACTGTGGCCAGATCAGCAAAGGACTGCCGCTGCTGGGCATAGAGCCCGCCATAATCGACGCGGATCGATGCGGGCAGCTTCAGCGCCGCGACCGACTGCCGCACCTGCGTCATCGCGGTGCCGAGGTCCGTGCCCTCAAGCCGCGCGGTCACCGGGATGAAGGGTGCCAGGTCCTCGCGCGTGATCTGGCGCTGACCGGCGGCGATGCCGATCTGCGCGATCTGCCCTAACGACACGGTGCGGCCGTCGGGTGCGCGCACCAGTAAGCCGCCGAGCGCCCCGGCCCGGGCGCGCAGCTCCTGTGGCAAACCGACGCGAACGTCGATCACCTGCTCGCCGTTCAGCATTCGTGTGGCGACGGTGCCGCCGACCTGGGTCTCGACCTGTCGGGAGACTGCGTCGGGATCCAGCCCGGCCATGGCGGCGGCGGCGCGATCAATCCTGATCGTCACCGCGTCACCTGCGACGCGCAGGCCGTCCACGACTTCGACCACGCCGTCGATCTTGCCGATCGCCCCCGCTACCGATCTGGCGGCGGCGGCGAGCTGATCGGGGTCGTCCCCGAACAGCTGGACCTCGATCGGCTGGGGTACTGCCGTGAGGTCGCCGATCAGGTCTTCCATCAGCTGCGCGGTCTCGATCTGGAGTCCCGGCACCTGGCTTTCGATCTTGCCGCGAACGTCCGCCATCACGGCTTCGATATCGCGACGCCGGCCGCCTTTCAGGCGGATGAAAAGGTCGCCCTCATCCGCTTCGGTCAGCCCGCCGCCCAATTGCAGCCCGGTGCGGCGGGAGTAGCTCGCGACTTCGGGCGTCGACTGGATGATCCTCTCGGCCTGACGGAGCAGGCGGTCGGTGTCGCTGAGCGCAGCACCGGGCTTGGCCTTATAGTCCAGAATGAAGCCGCCTTCGTCCATCACCGGCATGAAACCGGACTCGATCCGTATCCAGGCAAAGACACCCGCGGTGATCAGTACCGCCGCGATGAGGCCGGCGAACAGGGCCGGCCGCCGGAAGGTCCGCGTGGCAGCCGCCGCATAGCCTTCGTGCAGAAAGTGCATCGTGCGATCGGCCTTGCCGGCAGCTTCGGCATCGTCGAGCGTCAGCCAGCGGTCGGCGACGAGCGGCAGGACGTAGCGAGCGTAGAGCAGCGACACGGCCAGCGCCGACGTCATCGTCACCGCCAGCGCCTGGAAGAAACCGCCGGTCACGCCCGAGATGAAAGCGAGCGGCAGGAACACGACGATCGTCCCGCCTGTCGATCCGATCAACGGGCGCGCCATTTCCGCGGCGGCGGCGAGCATCGAGGGCCGCGCGGCGGCATCCTCCGTCTCCTGCAGGCGACGCATCAGATGTTCGAGCATCACTACCGCATCGTCGACCACCAGCCCGACCGCGGCCGCCATGCCGCCGAGCGTCATCATGTTGAAGCTCATGTGCAGCGCGTAGAGGATGAGGCAGGTGGCCGCGAGCACCGCCGGAAGCAGGACGGCGGTCATCACCATCAGCCTCCAGCTTCGAAGGAAAAGGAACAACACCAGGCCTGCCAGCACAGCACCCAGCAGGATCGCGTCGCCCACCGAATGGGCGGCGCCCGTCACCAGTTCCGACTGATCGTAAAACGGGCTGACGCTGATGTCGGCAGGAAGATTCGCGCGCTCGAGCCGGTTATTGACCTCGCCGACCAGCCTGACAGCGTCAGCCGTGGGCGTCTGGCGGATATTGATCAGGACGGCATCCGATCCGTTCGACGTCACCCTGGTCCATGCGGGGGCGAGGGCGCGGCGGATGGTGGCAACCTGGCCGAGCGTGACGACGCCGGCCGCCGCGCTGGTGCCCGCCTTCACGGGGATGGCGGCAACATCCTTCTCGGCCGCCAATTTGTCCTCGATCAGCGCAAGATAGAGGCGATGACGATCCTCGATCCTGCCGACCGCGGCGACGCTGTTGGCGCGGCCCAGCGCAGCAGCGACGTCGTCCACAGTGAGGCCGAGTGCCTGCAGCCGGGCCGGGTCGACCTCCACCTCGACTTCGGGCTCCGATCCGCCGAGCACATCGACTCCGGCCACACCCGGCACGGTCGATAATAACGGCCGGAGCTTGAACTGCGCGAGCTGCCGCAGTGCGACCGCGTCGTGCGTGCGCGAGGTCAGCGAGATGCCGAGCACGGGAAAGATCGTCGGGTCGGATCGGCGCACGCTGAACCGGGTGCCGACGGGCAGGTCGGGCAATATCGTCGCGAGCGCGCCCTGGGTGGCGAGCGTCGCGGTGACCATGTCCTGGCCCCAGTTGAAGGCCAAGCCGATTTCGGCCGAGCCGCGGCTGGTGGTGGAACGGATCTGCGTCACGCCCGGTACCTCGCGCAGCGCGATCTCGACGGGGCGCGTAATGTCGGCCGCCATCTGGGTCGGATCGCGATCGCCCGCGTCGATCGATACCACCACCCGCGGATAATCGACGTGGGGAAATAGCGAGACCGGCAGCCGCAACGCGGCGAACAGGCCGCCCAGTGTGATCAGAAGCGCGCAGAACCAGATCGACCGCCGATGCCGCAGCAGAGCGGCGCTCACTGTTTGCCCTCGCCGGCGGCTGGGGCGGCAGCGCCCATTCGCACCTTCATACCATCCTCGAGCGCGGTACCGCCCTCGGTGACGACCTGTTCGCCCGGCGCGAGCCCCTTGACGACCTGGACGTGGTCGCCTGCCGAATTGCCCAGCGATACGCTGCGTTTGCTGGCCACGCCTTGCTTGATCACGAAAACGTAGGAACGCCCGCCGTCGTCGAGCAATGCCGCATAGGGAATGACAAGCGCGTTCGCGCCGCCGCTGACCGTGACGTTGCCGCGCAACGGTTCGCCCGGGCCCACACCCGCGCTGGCCGGGACGCGCGCATAGACCGAGGCGAGCCGGGTGGTCGTGTCCACCTGCGGATCGACGCCATTCACCGTGCTGGCAATCGGTGCGCCGCCCGAGATCAGAGAAATCATGATCGGTTCCCCGACCCGGATCCGCCGGGTGATCGCCGGGTCCGCCCCGAAGCGCGCGCGCAGATCGGCCGCAATCGCGATCGACGCGATCGTGGTGCCTGCCGCAATCTGATCGCCGGGTTTGGCTGTCAGCCCCTGGACCACGCCGGAGATCGGTGCACGCAGAACCAACCCGCCGATGCCCACGCGCGGCACATTGATCGCCGCCCGGGCAGCGGTCATCGCGCTGCGGGCGGTTTCGACATCCGCGTCGCTGACCAGGCCATCCTTGCGGAGCCGCAACGCGCGCTGATAGGCGGCCGTGGCGGTCGCTGCATCGCTGTTGGCCTTGACGGCTTCGATCCCGGTCGCGGGGCTGGCACGCAAGGTCAGGATAGCCTGGCCCGCGCGCACCCTGGTGCCGCTCGGAGCATTGACGGCCGCCACGATCGCCTCGGACGGCACCACCACCGCACGCTGCCCGTTCGGCGCAGCTTCGGCCGCACCATAGATCTGAATTTCGGTGGGCATGGAGCCCGGCGTCGCCGGTGCAACACGCACGATCGCGGTCGTCTCGGGCGCCTGCGCCTCGTCGGATGCACTGCGACCGCAGCCGGCAAGCAGCAGCACGAGGGACACGGGCACCAGGGTCTTCATCGAGTCCATCCTTCGCTGGGACCGCCCGACAGCAATTCGAGCGCTATGGTCTGTTCGGCGATCCGCTGTTCGAGCTGGAGAAGCGTGAGGCGCCGATCGCGCAGCGCCTGCAAGGCGGTATCGGCGGTAACCGGCGCGAGGTCGCCGCGCCGGGCTGCGCGCGAGGTCGCTTCGGCATAATGTTCCAGCGCGGGAAGCTGCGCGCGCAGGCCGGCCTCCTGGGAACGCGCCGTTGCGAGGCTGACCGCCGCCGCGTGGATTTCAGCGCGCGTCTGGAACAGCCGCGCTTCATATTCGGTATGGAGTTGCTCGCGCGTCGCCGTGGCGATCGCGATGCCACCGCGATTGCGATTCCAGAGCGGCAGCGTGAAGCCCACTGCGGGACCCAGCGTGTAATTGCCACTCGTATCCCGCGCACCGGCGAGGGTTAGCGACAGCGCCGGAAACTGATCGAGCACGGCCTTGTGAACGTCGGCCTCAGCTGCGTCATATCCGGCGCGCAATGCCTGCAGATCGAGCCGGCGGCTGAACGCTTGCGCGACCAGGACCGAGCTTGCCGGCGGAACCGGCGGCGGGGGAGGCGGTGCGATCCGGATCAGAATCTCGGGCGGCAGTCCGAGTAGCTTGTTGAGCTCACCGCGGGCGGTGGCGAGATCATCCTCGATCGCGCGCACCTTCGCCTCGGCATCCATCAGCCCCTGGCGGCGCGTATCGGTCTCGCTTCCCGCCAGATCGCCCCGGCTGGCGGCGTGGAGGGTCGCATCGAACAGGCGACGGGCAGCCACTGCGCCTTCACGCGCGACCGCCAATTGTTGTTCCAGGCTGAGAATTCGGACGCCCTGCAGCCGTGCCTCGCCCGCCGTCTGCCATTCCGCCCAGGCAAGATCGAGCCGCACCTGGCGTTTTGTGGCCTCGCCGCTTTCGCGTGCGACGCGCGCGGTGCGCAGCATATTGATATCGAGCGCGAGCTGCCCCCCAAAGGCATTCAGCGGATCTGGTCCGGACAACAGTTTGTCGTAATTCGCCTGAATCTGCGGATCGGGCAGGAGCCGCGCAGCGAAGGCTTGCGCGTCGGTGACACCGGTCTTCGCGCGCTGCGCCTTCAGGTCGGGATTCTCCAGCACCGCCAATATCGCGAGCGCGTTGGGGGAGAGCGGCTGCGCGAGATCGATCGGCTGCGGCGCGAGAAAAGGGCGGTCGATCTTCTGCGCGTCGATCGACAGGATCGCCATATCCGGCGCAGCCAGCAGCGTGGCCGGCGCGCCTAGCGGATGCCGCGCATAATGTGCGCAAGCCCCCAGCATCGCGGTCGCAAGCAGGGGGAGCAATGTCCTCCAGCTGCTCAGCCGGCGCGTGATCGATGAATGCATTTCAACTCCGCGATCCGGCGTCCACATTCTTCCTAGACGTTTTTCGCGCGCAAAGTCCTCAGATCAATTTCTTGTGACGCGCGCGTTGCCGTCTCTTGACTGTCCGACCGATCGCCGCGCGTCCGTGATCGAGCCGTCCTCCCGCGCCTCAAATCCACCATTAATAATACTATTCATTTTCCGGAATCGAACGCGCCTTGGCTACGGCGCGCAATTCGTCCAGGAACTGGCGCTGCAATTCGGTTGGATACCAATCGCGGCGTGTGATCGCGCCGATCGTGCGCGCGGTGTCAGGCGCGTCGGACTTTATCTCGATCAGCTGGCCGGCATCGATTTCGGCGCGGACCTGATCCGGCGAAAGCAGGGTGAGGAAATCGCTGCGGACCAGCACGCCCCGGATCAGCGCGACCGAGCCGCATTGGATCGGCGCGGTCGGGCGCTCCATTCCCGCTTTGTCGAACAATTGCTGCCAGCGATCGAGCAGTCCCGACGCGCGCCGCGCCACGATCCACGGATATAGCGTGAGGTCGTGATAGCCCGCATGTCTGTCCGCCAACGGATGGCCCGCACGGCCGATCACAGTCAGCCGATCCGTGAAGAGCGGTTCCTCGTGGAGGTCGCGCGGCGGATCGACGCGCAACGCGCCGATGATCACATCGACGCTCCCGCCACGCAGGGATTCGACCAGTTCCAGATAAGAGCCCTCGACCACGTCGACATGCGCCGTCGGCGCCTTTTGCGAAAGCGCGGCGAGCGTTGCGGGCAGGAGCAGCGACCGCGACAATGCCATCGCCCCGATCGAAAGGCGCCCGCCTTCCTTGCCGCTCTCCTCCAGCGCGGCGGAGAGTTCGGCGACCCCCAGCGCCAGCCCGCGCGCGAGCTTTTGGCCCGCCGCGGTGAGCCCCACGCCGCGCCCGCGCCGCTCCACGAACGGCGTGCCGCATAGCAGCTCCAGTTCCCTCACCGCGCGGTGAAGCGCAGGCTCGGACAGGCCGACCGACTGTGCCGCAGCGACGAAACTGCCCGTCTCGGCGAGGCTCAGCATCCCGCGCACCTGCGCGCTGGTAAGCCGCGTTTCGGGCCGGTTGGTCCGCCCGTTCCTCGCGCCGGCGCGCACCGCACGCGTCAGTTTGGCGATGGCGCGCGCGACTCGTGCGAGCACGCGCTTGCCGGCCGCGGTCGGCGCCATTCCGTGCGGATGGCGGTCGAACAACGCGGTTCCGAACTGCGCCTCCAATTTGGCGAGGCCCTGGGTCAGCGCGGGCTGGGAGAGGCCGGCGAGCCGCGCCGCGCCGCTGATATTGCCACACTCCGCAATTGCGCCGAGCGCGCGCAAATGGCGCAGGTTGAGATCGAAGGGCTCGGCCATGAAACGACTTATAGCCTCAGCTTATAGGCTGAGCGCTATTCGAATTTGTTTATCGTCGCCAAGGCGCGATAGGCGATGATCGGAAAATCGGCGTGTCTGGAGAGGCGAGGCCCATGCTCGATCAATTGCTGGCTGTACGGCTCGAAGAAGAGGCGATCGGCGCGCCGACCCGTCACCAGGCATTGCTGGACTGGGTGGCCGAGGTGGCGGCGCTGACCCAGCCCGATGCGATACGCTGGTGCGATGGCTCCGATGCCGAATGGTCGGAGCTGAGCGAGCAGCTCGTGGCGGCGGGCACGCTCACCCGGCTCGATCCCGCAATCCGCCCCAACAGCTTCTATGCGCGCTCCGATCCGCGCGATGTGGCACGTGTCGAAAGCCGCACCTTCATCTGCTCGGAGCGCGAAGAGGACGCCGGGCCGACCAACAATTGGCGCGACCCGGCCAGAACGCGCGCGCATCTCGGCCGGCTGTTCGCGGGTTCCATGCGCGGCCGCACCATGTACGTCGTTCCCTTCTGCATGGGGCCGTTGGGGTCGGACAAAAGCGCGATCGGGGTCGAGATCACCGACAGTGCCTATGTCGTGCTGTCGATGAAGATCATGACGCGGATGGGCCGCGCCGCGCTCGACATGCTGGGCGAGGACGGTTTCTTCGTCCGCTGCGTCCACACGGTGGGCATGCCGCTTGCCGACGGCGCGCAGGATGTGGCGTGGCCGTGCAATGAAGAAAAGTGGATCGTCCACTATCCCGAGACGCGCGAAATCTGGTCTTATGGTTCGGGCTATGGCGGCAACGCCCTGCTCGGCAAGAAATGCTTCGCGCTGCGGATCGCGTCGGTGATGGCGCGTGACGGAGGCTGGCTCGCCGAGCATATGCTGATCGTCAAGCTGACCTCACCCAAGGGGCAAGTGCACTATATCGCGGCCGCTTTTCCCAGCGCCTGCGGCAAGACAAACATGGCGATGCTCGAGCCGACGCTCGAAGGCTGGAAGGCCGAGACGATCGGCGACGACATCGCCTGGATGCGTTTTGGCCAGGATGGGCGTCTCTACGCGATCAACCCCGAGGCCGGCTTCTTCGGCGTGGCGCCCGGCACCGGGCCCGCCACCAACCGCAACGCGATCGAGACGCTGCACGCCAATTGCATCTTCACCAATACCGCGCTCACCGAAGAAGACGATGTGTGGTGGGAAGGCCTGACGCCGGTGCCCCCGTCCGGCCTGACCGATTGGCAGGGCCGCCGCTGGTCGCCGGAACTTGGCACGCCCGCCGCGCATCCCAACGCGCGCTTCACCGCACCTGCGGAACAATGCCCGGCGATCGCGCCCGAATGGGATTCGCCGGAAGGCGTGCCGATCTCGGCAATCCTGTTCGGTGGGCGGCGCGCCTCGGCGGTCCCGCTGGTAACCGAATCCTTTGACTGGCAGCACGGCGTCTACCTCGCCGCGAATATTGCGTCCGAAGGCACGGCCGCGGCTGAGAATGCGATCGGTACGCTGCGCCGCGATCCATTCGCGATGCTGCCTTTCTGCGGTTACAATATGGCCGATTATTTCGGTCATTGGCTGCGGATCGGCGCCGCCGCGCAATCCGATCCGGGCCGGCTGCCCCGCCTCTATCTGGTCAACTGGTTCCGCAAGAACGATCAGGGCAAATTCGCCTGGCCGGGCTTCGGCGACAATGCCCGCGTGCTCAAATGGATCGTCGAGCGGATCGAGGGCGATGCCGAGGCGGTGGATAGCCCGATCGGCCGTTTGCCGGCGGCCGGGGCGCTCGATCTGGCCGGGCTGGACCTGAGCGACGCGGACCGCGACCTCCTGCTGAGCGTCGATCCACGCGTCTGGCGCGAAGAGGCCGCGCTCAGCCGCGATTATCTCGCCGGCTTCGAGGAGAGCCTGCCGGCCGCTTTGTGGCGCGAGCAGGAGGCGCTCGAAGCGCGGCTGGCGGAAGCCTGACCCATGGCCCGCAAGCTCGTCGCCGGAAACTGGAAGATGGTCGCGAGCCGCGGCCCGCTAGGCGAGCTTGAGGCGGTGAATGACGCCGCCGGACGGCTCGATATCGATGTCGCGCTTTGCCCGCCTTTCCCGTTGATCGGTCCCGCGCGCGATGCCGCCCCCCGGCTCGATGTCGGCGGGCAGGATTGCCACCACCTGCTCCAGGGGCCGCATACCGGCTCGACCTCTCCCGCATTGCTGCGCGACTTCGGCGCAGCATATGTGATTGTCGGCCACAGCGAGCGCCGCGCATTGGGTGAGACTGACGCGCAGGTCAGCGCCAAGGCCGCCGCGGCGGTATGCGCGGGGCTGATCCCGATCGTCTGCGTCGGCGAAAGCGCGGAGCAGCGGCGCCAGGGCGATGCGGCTGCGCTCATCTCGCATCAGGTGTGCGCATCCTTGCCCGCGGCGATCATGCCCGGCCGGATGGTGATCGCCTATGAGCCGATCTGGGCGATCGGATCGGGCCGGACGCCGACCAGCCTCGAGATTGCCGAGATGCACAGCGCGATCCGGGCAAGCCTGCTGCGCTCTTACGGGCCGAGCGCGGCCGAGACGCGCATCATTTATGGAGGCTCGGTCAATCCGAACAATGCGGGCTGGATCAGCGCGATCGAGGGTGTCGACGGATTGCTAGTCGGCGCCTGCAGCCTCACTGCCGCCGATTTCGTGCCGATCATTGAGGCGGCCGCATCCGCGTCCCGTCCCGTCCCGGTCGCCGCCTAGAGGCCGATCCGCTGGCGTTCGCGCACAGCGGCAATGACGATGAGGCCTGCGTCGCGGCAATGGCTTTGCTCGCCGGCTGGGGTGCGTTCCCCCGCATCGTCCGCCGCCAAAAGGGCTGACGGACTGCGTTAGAGCGCGGGTTCATGCTGCGCGGAAAACGCGCACAAAACAACTATGGCGGGATCGTTTCATTAGTGTATCAATTGCGGGAAGACGCGGCATCATGCCGCAGGCGGCGGAAGCCTTTGGCACCGTCGCGCGATTGCTGAGGCGCAACCCCCAAGGCGCCTCGGGGGGGCCGGCCGCCACCGCGACCGGCCCTTACCGGTTATGGAAATGCCGCCTGGCGCAACCGCAATGCGCGATCAGCCCTGATCCTCGTAGGCGAACTGCAATATGCCCCAGTGGCGCCCGCGCACGTGGATCGAGGCGATCACCTGCTTCAGCAGCACCACGCCGCCGCCCGCGACGCTGCGGCGATAGGCCTTGATGCAGAAGGGCTCGGTGATCAGGCATTGCTCGCGCGTGTCCTGATATTCGAAGATCATGCCCTGGCGTGCATGTTCCGCATTCCAGTCGTGATCGCCCGGACGCTGCGGCTGGGCTCGCTCGGGCATGGCGACCGCGCCATAGGCATTGCGGTCGGTGAAGGTCATGCCGAAAAAGCCCTTATACGCGCGCGCGGCCTCCTGCTGCGGGCGCGCCGCAGCGACGACCAGCGCCTGCGCCGGATGCGAGTAGAGCGCCGGATTGGTGCCGGGGATTTGCGTATAATTCGTGCTGAACAGATCGGCTTCGCTCAACCGTCCGTCCGCGATCGCCTCTTCCAATTTGGCTGACACATCCTGCGCGGCGGCCAGGCCGAAGCGGATGTAGGGCGAGTCCGGAATCTCGGTGCCGCTGTGCGCAAAATATTGCAGCAATTCGTTGGTGTCGTTGCTCACCCCGGTGACGCGTTCGGACAGGCGCTGCAGGCCGGTGGCATTGTCGGCCGAGGTGGCGCTCAGCGCGCCGAGCCCGGCATGAACATTGTCGACCGACGCGACCATCGACCCGATCCTGTCCGCGACGCTATCGCTGATTTCCGACAGGCCGCGCATCAGCGAGCCCAGCCGTTCGACCAGCGTCTCGATATCCTGCGCGCCCTGGTGTGCGGATCGTGCCTTGGCGGTGCCGTCGTTGATCCGGTGGAGCATGCGGTCAGCCTCGCCGGTCAGCGCCACGATCGAATGTTCGATCGTCTGCGTCGCCTGCGCGGTTTCCTGCGCCAGCTTCTTTACCTCGCTGGCGACCACGGTGAAGCCGCGCCCGGCATCGCCCGCCCGCGCCGCCTCGATCGTCGCGTTGAGCGCGAGCAGGTTGGTCTGGCTGGCGATATCGCGGATCGCGCCGGTGACGCGCCCCACGGTCGACAAAGCGTTGGTAAAGGCCTCAAGGCCCGAATGGATCTGCGTAACCTGGTCGATCAGTTCCAGCACGTTGGCGGTCGCGCCGGACAGGCGGCGGTTCGAATCGTCGATCACGCTACGCGCGGCAGTGGCATTCTCGCGCGCTTCCTGCGCCGCCCCTGCGACATTCTGGCCATTTTCCGAAAGCCGGTCCGCCTCGCTCCGGATCGTGGCGATAGTCGACGCCTGTTCGGTCACGCGTGTCGCGAGTTCGGAAATATCGGCCTGGAGATCGAGCGTACGGATGCCGAGCTCGCCCGACATCTTGGCCGCTCTCATGATCGTCTGGTTGCTGGACATTGCGTATCCGGGGTGCCTCTTTGGGGATGCGTGGTAGCGCCCTTTCGTTAACAGCTCTTTAGCGAAGGGCGCCCCAGGGCTCATTGGCGAACAATTTCGCGCGTCACGAAATCGAAACGCGACCGTCACCAAAATCCCATCCAGTCTCCGCTACGCGCCTCCGATCTTGCACTGCAGCAAACCGGGGTAAATATGGCTCGCACCACCGTCTCTCTCCTCGCCCTCGTCATTGCCGGGGTGGCTCCGGCCGTTCAGGCGGCCGATCCCGCCGGCGCGGCGCCGGCGGCCGATGCAGCACCTGCGGCAGGCACGGGCTCCGAAGGCGGGGATAGCGAGACCGTAATCGTCACAGGCGCCAAGACGACGCGATCGGCCACCGCGATTTCGGAAGCTGAAATTCAGAAGATCCTGCCCGGTGTTTCGCCCCTGAGGGCGATCCAGACGCTGCCCGGCGTGCTCTACATCACCGCCGATCCGTGGGGGAATAACGAGCAGAATGCGCAGATCTTCATCCACGGCTTCAACTTCCAGCAGCTCGGCTACACGATGGACGGCGTTCCGCTGGGCGACCAGAATTACGGCAATTACAACGGCCTCTCGCCGCAGCGCGCGATCGTCTCGGAGGATGTCGGCCGCGTGATCGTAACCACCGGCGCGGGCGATCTCGGCACCGCGTCGACCAGCAACCTTGGCGGCACGATCGAGACCATCTCCTCCGATCCGGCGCGCAAATTCGGTATCCTCGCGAACCAGACGGTCGGCAGCTACGGCACGTCGCGCACCTATGCGCGGATCGACAGCGGCACGCTGGGCGGCAACAATGCGGTCTATGTCTCGGGCGTGCGCCAGCGTGCCCGCGCGTGGGACTTCAACGGCATCCAGGGCGGCTGGCAGGCGGATGCCAAGTTCATCCACGACGATAGCGCCGGCAAGCTCACGCTCTTCTTCGATTATTCGGACAAGAAGGAGCCCAACGAGGATGCGACCGTCTTCCGCATTCCCGCTACCACCCCGGCGCAGGCCTACACGCCCGGCACGCGCCCTTTCTTCTATGACGATCTGGCCGGCATACGTGCCTACATGGATGCGTTCGGCAACACACCCGCGGCGCAGGGCAGCAATTATCGCAATTATTATTCGGACGCGCAGCGCACAGATTACCTGACCTATGCCCGCTATGACGCGCATCTCGCGTCGAACGTCACCTGGTCGACCACCGGTTATTATCACCATGACGATGGCGTCGGCGTTGTCGCAGGTCCGCTCGGTCAGTCGATCACGGTGGTCCAGGCCTATCTCGACCCCAATTACGCCGCTAATTGTCATTTCGGCACCAATGGCAATGGCGCGCTGCCGAGCGGCTGCACCAAGATGACTGCCGCGCAGGCGGCCACTTTGGGCAATCAGCTCTACGCCGCTACCGGCGGCTCGGGGCTGCTCACCCGCACCACCGAATATCGCATCGACCGCAAGGGCGTGATCTCGACACTCGTGGCGGATCTGGGCGCGCATCATGTTGAATTCGGCGGCTGGTTCGAACGCAACAGCACCACCCAGTGGCGCCGCTGGTACGGATTCGACGTCAACCATCCCGATGCGAGCTCGCCCTATATCCGTCCGTCCAACCCGCTCTTCACCCAATATCAGGGCGAGGCGCGCGTGAGCGATCTGCAGCTTCACCTGCAGGATATATGGAACGCGACCAGCCGGCTGACGATCGAGGCCGGCCTCAAGGCCAGCGCGCAATGGGCGGAAGGCTGGTTCCCGGTCCAGCCGGTCGCCGGCTCATTGTCGGGCCTGAGCGGTGGCCTGCCGAGCGGCACGACCGACACCAAGAAGTGGTTCCTGCCCGCGGTCGGCGCGACCTACGAGCTGACCGATCACGAGCAGCTCTATTTCCACGTCCAGAAGAATCTGCGCCAATATATGGTCTATCTCGGCGGCGGTTCGCTCTCGCCCTGGTTCAGCGGCAGCCAGTCGGCTTTCGACGCCTTCCGCGATCAGGGCCGCCCGGAAACATCTTGGACCTATGAAGGCGGCCTCAAGTCACACCGCAATTTCTCGGGCCTGCTCACCAGCTTCGATGCGCAGCTCAATTATTACCACGTAATCTTCAACAACCGGCAGCTGGGCATCCCGACCAATCCGGGCGGTATCGCCGGCGGCGCGATCACGGGCGGTACCTCGGTGCTGGTCAATGTCGGCAGCGTCCATACCGATGGCGTCGATGCCGCATTCACGATGCGTTTCGGCCCGGCTTTCTCGTTCTACAACGCGACCTCGTTCAACAGCTCGACCTATCAGAGCGATTACACCTCCACCGCGAGCGGGATCGGCGCCGCAACCGGCAGCTGCATCGGCGGCGCGGTTGTCGTGGGCGGCGTCGTCCCGACCTGCGGCAACCAGATTCCCGGCTCGCCCAAATGGATGAACAAGTCGGTGGCGACGCTCAACGTCGGCCCGTTCGAGGCGCAACTGGTCGGCGATTATGTCGGCAAGCGCTTTGCGACCTATGTCAACGACACGAATGTCGGCTCCTATTTCCTGACCTCACTGCGGATCGGCGCGGATCTGCCTGCCGACTGGCTGCACCTCCACAAGGCTAATATCGCGCTCAACGTCACCAACCTGTTCCAGGAAAATGGCTGGTCGACCATCTCGGTCGGCTCCGCCACCAACAGCTATTCGGCCTATCCGATCGCTCCGCGCCAATGGTTCCTGACCTTCTCGGTCGGCTTCTGATATGGGCGGCTTCAGCCGCAGGGAGGCGGCCAAGGTCATGGGCGCTGCGGCGATTGCGGCGGGTGCCGGTGGCGCGTTCGCCGCGCCGCCGACGCGAAAGGTCGAGATATTCGGGCATCGCGGCGCCTCGGCGCTGCGGCCCGAGCACACGCTTGCCTCCTACGCGAAGGCGATTGCGGATGGGGCGGATTATATCGAACCCGATCTGTGCATTACCAAAGACGGCGTGCTGATTGCGCGGCACGAGAATGACATTTCCGGTACGACCGACGTCGCACAACGCCCCGATTTCGCTGGCCGCAAGACGGTCAAGACAGTCGACGGTCAGCGCGTCGAGGGCTGGTTCACCGAGGATTTCACGCTCGCCGAGTTGAAGACGCTGCGCGCGATCGAGCGCTTGCCGCAATTCCGCCCGCTGAATGCCGCGATGAACGGTCAATTCGACGTGCCGACTTGGGAGGAGATTATCGACTTCACCGCGGCCGAATCCGCGGCGCGCGGGCGTATGGTCGGGCTGGTGCCCGAACTGAAGCATTCGACCTATTTCGCAGGCGTCGGCCTGCCGTTGGAAGACCGTTTCCTCAGCACCTTGGCGGCGCATGATTATGTCCGCCGCTGCCCGCTCGAAATCCAGTCGTTCGAGATCGCCAATCTCAAATATCTGCGCGCCAAACTGGGTCACCGCGCGAACATCCGGCTGATGCAATTGGTCGAGCCCGACGCGGGCAAGCCCGCCGATGTGGTCAAGGCGGGCAATGGCCCCAGCTATGCCGAGATGGTCGCGCCGGCGGGGCTGGCAGAAGTCGCGAAATATGCCGACGTGATCGCGCCCCCGACCCGCGCGATCATCCCGCTCGGCCCCGACAGGAGGCTGGCCGCGCCGACCGGCTTGGTCGCCGACGCGCACAAGGCCGGTCTGCTGGTGCATATCTGGACGTTCCGCCCGGAAAATTACTTCCTCGCCGCCGACTTCCAGGATGCCAACGGCCCCGCCGCGCGCAACGAAGCGGGCTCGGTCGCGGAGATGCAGGCCTACATCCGCACCGGCATCGACGGCTTCTTCAGCGACGATCCCGGCCTGGGCCGAAAGGCTCTCGATACTCTTTAAGAACCGTCATGCCGGACTGGTTCCGGCATCCACTGAGAGGGCGCAACCAAGCGCAGAGGTGGACCCGGAACCAGTCCGGGGTGACGGTAGGCTAGTCGGGAGCTGCGGGATCCCCCGACGAGCCGCGGATGCTCGGCAGGCTCCTGTTCAGTGAGGGAAAGCCATTCGCTCGCCCAATGCCTTCGCACCCCGGCGGAGCCCGCGAAAGCCTGCCAGGAATTGCGCCATCGTTTGCACCACGTCGCGCATCTGCCCCGGCTCGGTGGCAAGGCTCGCGCGCATCCGTGTCCGGTCGAACCCGCCATCAGGCCGCATCGACACGGTGATCGCATGCGGCAGCAGATGACCGACCTCGTCGGAGACGATCCGCACGATCGCGAAAGGCAGGTCATGCGCCTTCGCCACGCGCGCCGCGACATGGCTTTCCATATCGACCGCGAGCGCGTCATAATCGACGCCCAAAGCGCGTTTCTCCGCGATCGTGTCGATCATGCGCCCGTCGGCGAAAAAGCCGCCGATCCGCGCGCCCGGCAGTCGTGCCGCGATCGCGTCGCGCCAGGCAGGATCGCAATCGTGGTTTATCCCACCGGTAATGCGGCTGCCGACCACCCAATCGCCTATCCCCAAGCCATCGGCGAGGCCGCCCGTTAGTCCGTAACTGACGATACCGGCGGCGCCGTCGCGCGCGGCGGCGTCCAGCCTCTCCTCAAGCCTTTCGGCAACCCCGCCACCCGCAATCGCGACCACGCCTGCCACTCCGACCGTGCGCACTTCGCGCGTGAACCCCGTGGCGAGAATGACCGGAAGCTTGCTCATGCCCCATCTCTATCTACCCCGTCATCCCAGCGAAAGCTGGGATCCCTACCCGCGCGAGCCCGAACGGGCACTGTCGGCGGGATGGGCTACGGCTTGAGGCAGGCAATCAACCCGGTGACCACAGATTTGGTCTCCTGCACGTCGCGCACGCGCACCGTGTCGAGGCCCAAGGTCTTGGCCGGATAATCATTGCCGCCGGGGAAGATCGCGTCGCCCAGGAACAGGATCGCGCCCAGCTCGACGCCGACCGTCTCGCTCAATTTCTTCAGCCCATAGGCCTTGTCGACGCCCTTGCGCGTGATGTCGATCGAGGTCGATCCGCCGATATTGATCGACAGATCCGGGAGCATCCCTTGCAGGATCGCCTGTAGTTTCTTGCGCTTCGCGTGATCCGGGTCCCATTCATCCTTGGCCTCGAGTGGCGCCTGCTGGCCGAGCGCGGAGAAGGTGATCTGTGAGCCGCGGTCCTCGATCTGTTCGCCCCAGGTCTGCTCATGCGCATAGCCTGCCTGCTCGACCGCCTTCTGCAGTGAATCGCGGATCTGCTTGCCTTCGCCCTCGCTGAACAGCTCGGCGTAAATGGCTTTCCAGTCGCCACCCTGATGCCGGTAGAGCTTGGTGCCCGTGGTCGGCTGGATGATGAAATTGTCGAGATTGGCGTGCGCCGGCATGCGGCTGACGATCTGTTTCTCGAACTGTGGCCAGTCCCCGCCCGAAATGATGTCGACCATCGCCACCCGTGTAAGCTGGGCGAGCAGGTTCGCCATCTCGTCGTCAAGCGCCTGCTTGCTGAGCGCGAGTGTGCCGTCGAGATCGAACGCAATAAGCTTTTTCATGTCACCCCTTTGAGCATCGGCAGGAGGATCGTGTCGATCGCGTGCGCGACGCCATCCTCATCATTGCTGGTGGAGACATAATCGGCCTCGGCCTTCACCGGTTCCGGCGCCTGGCCCATCGCGATCGCCAGCCCTGCGCGCTCGAACATCGGCACGTCGTTAAACTGGTCGCCCAATACCGCGACTGCATCGAGCGCCACGTCCGCGATCCGCGCCAATGTCGCGACACCGTCGCCCTTATTTGCAAGCGGGTGGGTGAGGTCGAGATAGTAGGTCTGCGACATGCCGATGGTGGCCAGGCTACCGAACGTCGCGCGCATCTTCCCCTGCAGATCGAGCAGCAGATCGTGATCGTCGCTGACCCACGTGAGCTTGTCGACCTCGCCGAACAGCGGCGTCATGTCGGTATCGACAATCGGCTGTTGCGCGGACGCCAATATCTCATGCGGCACGTGCGGGTTGGCGGGATCGACGATGTGCCAGCGGCCTTCCGCGAAAATCCACGGCGTCGCGCCCGACTGGCCGGCAATCGCGAAGCTCTGCTCGACAGCGGCCCGATCGAGCCTGTGGCGTTCGACCACCGATCCGTCGGGCGCGATGATCGTGCCGCCATTGAACGCGGCGATCGGCCCGGTCGGCTTCAAGGCATCGATCAGGAAAAAGATGCCCGACGGTGGCCGCGCGCTGATGATCGTGAAAGGCACGCCCGCCGCCTGCAGCCGCGCGACCGCGTCGATCGTGGGCTGGGTCAGCTTCTTGTCATGATTGACGAGCGTGCCGTCGACGTCGCTGATAACGAATTTAAGGCTCATGCGATTTCGTGCCATTCCCGTCCGTCGCGCGCGATCAGCTCGGCCGCGCATTTGGGCCCGTCCGATCCGCGCTTGTAGGTTTCGACCTTGGCTTTGCTCTTGCCCCACAGATCGAGGAAGGGCTGTACCGCCGCCCAGCCCGCCTCGATCTGGTCGGCCCGCTGGAACAAGGTCTGGTCGCCCATCATCATGTCGTAGAGCAATGTCTCATAGCCGGTGCGCCCGCCGATCTTGAACTTGTCGGCATATTTGAAGTCGAGCGCGACCGGCACCGCCTGCATCTTGGGCCCGGGCTTCTTGACCATGAACTCCAGGTCGATCCCCTCGTCCGGCTGCAATTGCAGGATCAACCGGTTGGGCGGCATGTCCGCGACCGGCGTGTCGCGGAACAAGGCCAGCGGCACCGGCTTGAACGTGACCACGATCTCGGTGTCGCGCGCCTTCAGCGCCTTGCCCGTACGCAGGTAGAAGGGCACCCCCGCCCAACGCCAGCTGTCGATCCACAGCTTCAAGGCGACATAGGTTTCCATATTGCTCTTGGGCGCGACATCGGCAGCTTTGCGATAATCCGCATACTGGCCGCGCACCCCGTCCGTCCTGGCCTCGGCGGGCGAAGGCGCGCGCACTGCCGCCAGCACCTTGGCCTTCTCGGTGCGGATGGCGTCGGCGGTGAGGTCGTTGGATGGCTCCATGCCCACCAGCGCCATCAGCTGGAACAGATGATTGGGCACCATGTCGCGCAGCGCGCCGGTCGAGTCATAGAAGGCGCCGCGCGTGCCGACATCGACTGTCTCGGCCGCCGTGATCTGGACGCTGTCGATATAGCGGTTGTTCCACACCGCTTCGAGCCAGGGATTGGCGAAGCGTGCGACCATGATGTTCTGGACGGTTTCCTTGCCCAGGAAATGGTCGATCCGATAGACCTGCGCCTCGTCCACCACCGCCAATATCTGCCTGTTGAGAGCGCGCGCGGAGGCGAGATCGTGCCCGAACGGCTTCTCCACCGCGACCCGGCGGAACGCGGCCTTCTTCTCGTCCATCAGTCCCGCTTTCGCGAGGCTCTCGATGATCGGCCCGAAGAATTTGCCCGGCGTCGCGAGGTAGAAGACGACGTTGCCCGCCTTGCCGAGCCTGGCCTTCAGATCCTCGAACACCTGACGCTGCGTGAAATCGCCCTTCAGGTAAGAGATACGCTTGCGCAATCGCTCCCACCCCGCATCCTTGGGCGCGAATTCGTCGAGGCCTTTGCGCAGGCTTTCATCGTCGCCCTCGCTCGATCCGATGCCGATAATGTCGAGGTGGTCCCCGATCAGCCCGTCGCCGCACAGGTTGACGATCGCGGGCACGAGCAGCCGCCGGGCAAGGTCCCCCGTGCCACCGAAGATCACCAGGGTCGCCGACGGCGCCTGCTTCAATGCTGCAGCCATTCACTTCCCTCCGTCACCCCGGACTTGTTCCGGGGTCCACCGCGCCCCAGGCGGGCACGGTGGCGTGATGGGTAGATGCCGGAAAGAGTCCGGCATGACGACCTGTGGCCGTCGGTAATATCCAACCTATTGCGGAATCTCGACGTGCCCGCCGAAGCCGAAGCGCATCGCCGACAATATCTGGTCGCCGAACGTATGTTCGATCCGGCTGCGATAGCGCGCGAACAAAGCGGCGGTGAGTACGTTGGCCGGCACCGCCTCCTCCATCGCCGCCTGGATTGTCCAATGGCCTTCGCCCGAATCCGCGACATTGCCCGAGAACTGGGAGAGGGTGGGGTCCTTGGCGAGCGCGATCGCGGTCAGGTCGAGCAGCCAGGACGAGACCACCGATCCGCGCCGCCACACCTCGGCAATATCCTTGAGGTTGAGGTCGAAGCGCTCCTCCTCGGGAAGGCGTTCGGACTTCTTGGTCTTCAATATGTCGAAGCCCTCGGCATAGGCCTGCATCAGCCCATATTCGATGCCGTTATGGACCATCTTCACGAAATGGCCCGCGCCTGCCGGCCCCGCGTGGATATAGCCCTTCTCCGCGCGCTGGTCGTCCTGGGTCAGGCCGGGCGTGCGCGGGATCGTACCGAGACCGGGCGCGAGCGCATCGAAGATCGGATCGAGATTTCCGACCACGTCCTCGGGCCCGCCGATCATCATGCAGTAGCCGCGCTCCAGCCCCCACACGCCGCCCGACGTGCCGACGTCAACATAATGGATGCCTTTCTCGCGCAGCATCTTCGCGCGACGGATATCGTCCTTGTAGAAAGTGTTTCCGCCATCGATGATGACGTCGCCCGGCTCGGCGATATCGGCGAGCTGCTGGATCGTGCCTTCGGTAATCTCGCCCGCGGGCAGCATCACCCAGAAGATTGCGGGCTTGGCGAGCTTCGCCTTCATATCCTTGAGGTCGGATGCGCCGACCGCGCCCTCGCTGACCAGTTTGACGATCGCGGGCTGGTCGCGGTCATAGACCACGCCTTCATGCCCCTTCTGCATCAACCGGCGGACGATATTGCCGCCCATCCGGCCCAGCCCGATCATTCCGATCCGCATATTTCAGCTCCTGTTTGGAGTGACGTCTACTTCGTCACCCCGGACTTGTTCCGGGGTCCACCGGGCCGCAAGCGAAAGGCCGGCGGATGGGTGGATGCCGGAACAAGTCCGGCATGACGGACTAATCTTTCAACGCTTCTTCGACCAACGCCTCAAGCCGGTCTAGGTCCCCGGTCTTGAGGTGGACGCGCAGGACACGCTGCCCGCGCGAGGCGAGCACATCCAGGTCGCCGCGCGCCTGCGCCACCTGAACCGTGCCGAAGCTGGCTTTGTGGTGGGGTACAGCCAGATCAGGATCGGCGTGGCGCGTAATCTCCAGGAACACGCCTGTCTTGGGGCCGCCCTTATACGCCTGCCCGGTCGAATGGAGGAAACGCGGGCCGAAACCGGCGACGGTGGCCACGCCTTTCGCGTCGACCACGGCCTCGCGCATGCGCGCGATCACGTCCTCATGCTCGTCATTGCGCTCGATATAAGCGAGGAAGCCGAAATAATCACCGGCTTCCAGGCTCGCGAAATGCGTGCGCAAAATCTCGACAGGATCGCTCGGTGCGAAGCCATGGTCGCCCGGCGCGAAGAAGGCGATCTCCTCATCCTCATGGAACGCCGTCTCGGGCGCCAGGCTGCCGGATTTCTCATAGGCATCGATCAGCTGGCGCGTCTGGATCTTGGCGTCCTCGACGTCGGGCTGGTCGAACGGGTCGATTCCGATCACCGCGCCCGCAATCGCAGTCGCGATCTCCCAGCGGAAGAATTCCTGGCCGATCAGCATCTTGTCGGCGATCGTGAATTTCACCACCGGGTGTCCGGCGGCGATCAGCTCGGCGACATGCTTGTCGAGGTCCAAATCCTCGTCGCCGTCGAGGCTCAGCACCGCGAACAGGCGGTCCGCGCCATAATCCTCGGCGGGGCTCAGCGGCTCCAGATCGACCGGGACGATGCCCTTGCCATGCTTGCCGGTGGATTCGGCGAGCAATTGCTCCAGCCAGGCGCCGATCGGCTCCAGCTCGGGCGTGGTCAGGATGGTGAGCTTGTCACGGCCGGCATTGGCCGCCGAGCCCATGATTACGCCCAGATGCACGCCCGGATTCTGCGCAGGCGGCGCGTCCGGCCCGCACGCCTGCACCATCGGCGCGGTCTTGGCGAAGAAGTCCTCGACGTCGATCCCCATCATCGCCGCCGGCACCATGCCGAACACCGACAACACCGAATAACGCCCGCCGATCGCCGGATCGCCGAGGAAGATGTCATAATAGCCATGCTCGCGCGCCAGCTTCTCAAGCTTTGAGCCGGGATCGGTCACCGCGACGAAGCGGCTTCCGTCCTTGCCCGACAACTCCCAGAAATATTCGCGCAGCAGTTCGGGCTCCATCGTCGAGCCTGACTTGGAGGCGACCAGGAACAAGGCCTCCTTTGGATCGATCTTCGACGCGACCGTGGCGATCTGTCCCGGATCGGTCGAATCGAGCGCATGGACGGTCGGGTAACCCGGCGCCGCGCCGATGATCTCGGCGAGCACTTCGGGCCCAAGGCTGGAGCCGCCCATACCGAGCAGCACCACATCCTTATGCCCCTTCGCCTTCTCGGCGACGGCTTTCAGCTGCGCGAAATCGACCTGCTTACCTTGGCCGGCGGCCAGCCAGCCGAGCCACTTGCCCTCGTCGCCTCCGGTCCAGACGCTGGCGTCCTTGGCCCATAGGCGCCGCGACCAGGCGGCCGCGCGCGCCTGCTCGACCCCGTCAGCTACCGTTTTTTTTTGAGCCTCCGGCAGCGCCGGCTCCATTCCGTTCAATTTGTCGCCCGCCAATTTGTCTTTCTTGGCGGCGATCGCGCCGAGCAGGGTGTCGGCGGCATCGGCAAATAACTTCACGCCGTCCTCGACCAATTTGGTCGTGACGCCGTTCAGGTCGAGCCCAAGCCGCTCTGCCTCCGCCAGCACCGTCTTCGCTTCATCTATATTGGCGTCCAGCGTGCGCGCCACCGTGCCATGATCGCGGAACGCGTCCATCGTCTTGGGCGGGATCGTGTTGACCGTATCGGGCCCGATCAGGCTGTCGACATAGAGCGTATCGGGGAATGCAGGGTCCTTGACGCCGGTCGACGCCCAAAGCAGCCGTTGGGGTTGCGCGCCCTTGGCTGCGAGCTTCTGCCAGCGGTCCGACTTCACGAAATCGAGATACCATTGATACGCCATCTTGGCGTTGGCGATCGCGACCTTGCCGCGCAGCGCCTTCAGCGCATTGCTATCCTTGTCGCCAGCGGCCACGCGCTCGTCGATCTTCTTGTCGATCTGCGCGTCGATGCGGCTGACGAAGAAGCTCGCCACGCTCGCCAATTTGTCGATCGGCTGGCCCTTGGCGACGCGCGCCTCCAGGCCTTCGACGAACGCCATCGCCACCGCGACATATGCGTCGTTGCTGAACAGCAGGGTGACGTTGATGTTGATCCCGTCTTCGATCAGCTGGCGGATTGCTGGCGTGCCGGCCTTGGTGCCCGGCACCTTGATCATCAGATTGGGCCGGTCGATCTGCTTCCACAGCCGCCGTGCTTCCTCGATCGTGTCCTGCGTGCCATTGGCGAGATAGGGCGATACCTCCATGCTGACATAGCCGTCATAGCTGCCGGTCCTGTCGTAGACCGGGCGCAAAGTCTCGCATGCGGCCTGGATGTCGCTGATCGCGAGCGCCTCATACGTGTCGGTCACGCTTGCGCCGGCATTCGCCTCGACGAAGCTCTTGAACTGCGCGTCATAGGCCTCGCCCTGGCCCATCGCCTTCTCGAAGATAGAAGGGTTGGAGGTGACGCCTGTCACGCCGTCCTCCGCGACGAGCTTCTTCAAGCCGCCCTCATTCAGGAACTTGCGGTCGACGAAGTCGAGCCACGGGGCCTGGCCGCTGGCGCGGAGCTGTTCGAGCAGAGAGGTCATTCTTACTTGCCCTTCCCGAGCATGTCGTTGGCGGTGTTCACGATATTCTCGACCGTGAAGCCGAATTTGTCCTGCAGCTTGGCGATCGGCGCGGAGGCGCCGAAGCTGTGCATCGTGATCGTTCGGCCGGCGAGGCCGACATAACGGTCCCAGCCCACTTCGCTACCCATCTCGACCGCAAGCCGGGCGGTGACGCCGGGCGGCAGAACCTTGTCCTTATAGGCCTGGTCCTGCTTCTCGAAGAGGTGCCAGCTGGGCATGGACACCACTTGGGAACGCACCCCTGCTTCGGCAAGCTTCTCATGCGCCGCGACCGCCAGGCTGACCTCGCTGCCCGCGCTGATCAGCAGGATTTCTGGCGAGCCGTCGCTCGGTCCGGCCAGAATGTAGCCGCCCTTGGTCAGGCCTTCCGCGCTCGCATATTTGCCGCGGTCGAGCGTCGGCAGCGCCTGCCGCGAGAAGATCAGCGCGGTCGGCTGATTGTTGTTCTGGATCGCGACCCGCCACGCCCAGGCGGTCTCGTTCGCGTCGCACGGCCGGATTACGTCGAGGCCCGGGATCGCGCGCAGCGAGACGAGCTGCTCGATCGGCTGGTGGGTCGGGCCGTCCTCGCCCACGCCGATCGAATCGTGCGTGAAGACGAAGATCGCGCCGATCTCCATGATCGCTGCGAGCCGGATCGGCGGGCGCATATAATCGGAGAAGACCAGGAAGGTCGCGCCGTAGGAACGAAGGTGCGACAGCGCCATGCCGTCGACGATCGACCCCATGCCATGCTCGCGCACGCCGAAATGGAGGTTGCGGCCGGCATAGCTGCCCGCCTCGAACGATCCGCCATTGTCGATCAAAGTCTTGGTCGAAGGCGCCAGATCGGCCGATCCGCCGACCAGCCACGGCAGCTTGGGCGCGATCGCGTTCAGCACCTTGCCGCCCGCATCGCGCGACGCCATGCCCTTTTCGTCGGCGGGGAAGGTCGGGATGTCCGCGTCCCAGCCGTCGGGCAATTTGTCCGCGAACAGGGCATCCAGTTCCTTGCCGAGGTCCGGATAAGCCTGCTTGTACTTGACGAGCAGCTGTTCCCACTCCTCGCGCAGCGGCTTTCCGCGCCCGGTAATCGCCTGATTGAAGCGTTCGGCGACGCCGTCGGGCACCAGGAACTGCGCGTCGGGCCAGCCATAGGCCTTCTTGGTGCCGGCAATATCCTCGGCGGTCATCGCTTCGCCATGCGCCTTGGCGGTGCCCGCGATCGAGCTGCCATAGCCGATGATCGAATGGACGACGATCATCGTCGGCTTGTCGTCGGTCTGCTTGAACGTCTCGATCGCCGCCGCCACCGCCGCGCAATCGTTGGCGTCGTTCACATGGATGACGTTCCAGCCATAGGCCTGGAAGCGCTTGCCCACATCCTCGTCAAAGGCGAGGTCGGTCAGGCCCTCGATCGACACATGGTTCGAATCGTAGATCCAGCACAGGTTCGACAATTTGAGGTGCCCGGCCAGGCTCCCCGCCTCGCTCGCGACACCCTCCATCATGTCGCCGTCACCGCAGAAGGTGTAGACGTCGTGATCGAAGATCGGGAAGCCGTCCTTGTTGTACCGCGCCGCCAGCCAGCGCTCGGCGATCGCCATGCCGACCGAATTGCCGCAGCCCGCGCCCAATGGGCCGGTCGTGGTCTCGACCCCGGTGGTGTGGCGATATTCGGGGTGGCCCGGCGTCTTCGATCCGAGCTGACGGAAATTCTTGATGTCGGCCAAGCTGACCGCGGGCTGGCCCGAGAGCTTGCCGTTCTTGTCGATCTCCCTGATCCCCGCGAGGTGAATCAGCGAATAAAGCAGCATCGACGCATGGCCGACCGACAGCACGAAGCGGTCGCGGTTCGGCCAATCGGGCTTGCCGGGATCGATCCGCAGAAATTGCGACCAGAGCGTATAGCCGACCGGCGCCAGGCCCATCGGCGTGCCGATATGGCCCGAATGGGCCTTGGCAACCGCGTCCATCGAAAGCGT